>ERZ857629.77-NODE-77-length-146187-cov-5.934450_pt1 | contig 146187 bp, 133 predicted proteins | sample MGYA00519700_ERZ857629 | MGnify/ENA primary metagenome ERZ857629 (study PRJEB31778, sample SAMEA3449351) | human gut metagenome | biome: human gut; feature: human-associated habitat; material: faeces | place: United Kingdom | collected 2010/2012 ... | reverse complement strand
ATTGGATTACAACCTGCTGATTTTGAATCGGAAACGGTTTAATCAGCAGACACTAATTACGAACCGGAATTGATTGGTGAGTATATTTCTGCTCTAAGCAATTCGGCGACTATTTGCAATAAGGAAAAGGCGTACATTTTGTGGGGAATTAATGATAAAACCCACGAGATCGAAGGAACGACATTTTCACCCCCAAAAGCAAAAAAGGGCAATGAAGAAATCGAGAATTGGCTGGCTGGTGGATTAAAGCCCAGAGTGGATTTTAGGTTTGTTGAAGTAAATACGGATAAAGGAAAAGTAGTTGTTATGGAGATACCGGCGGCAGTGAATACTCCTACCAGCTTTAAGGGAACTGAATTTATCCGTGTTGGTTCATATAAGAAAAAGCTCAAAGAATATCCGGAGAAAGAACGAAAACTGTGGCTGGCCTTCGAACAGAAACCATTTGAATTGAGAGTGGCGATGGAGAATGTTACTGCATCCAAAGTAACAGAACTCTTAGATTGCGCGGCTTATTATACTCTTATGAAATTACCTTTACCGAGTAATCGTGATGCCATTATTCACAACATGATCGATGAAGAATTTGTTCGCGAGATGGATAACGGGAATTATGCGATTACTAATTTGGGAGCGTTACTTTTGGCAAAGGATTTAACTGCTTTTGCGCATTTAAAGAGAAAGGCGGTTCGTGTAATTAAATACAAGGGCAATGGTAAGACTAATGCTATAAGAGAACAGGTTTTTACAAAGGGATATGCTATACAATTTGACGATATTACAGACTACATTATGACGCTGATTCCACAAGAAGAAGAAATAGACGGTGGAAGAAGATTGGAGCATATTATGTTTCCGCGCAAGGCAATCAGAGAAATGCTTGGAAATATGATTATTCATCAGGATTTAACTGCTCATGGTAGTGGACCTGTTATGGAGATTTTTGATACGAAAGTGGAAGCATCTAATCCGGGAAGTCTTTTAGTGGAAGTCAATCGTATTATTGATACCGTACCTCATTCGCGCAATGAGGCTATGGCTTCATTCCTTAGAATTGTTCGGATTTGTGAGGAACGAGGAAGCGGATTTGATCGTATGGAAGAAGGAATGCGCGATTTAACTATTCCAGCACCAAAAGTTGAAACCGGAGATGATTTTACCAGAACGAAATTGTATTGGTATAATAATCTAAATGATTGGAAGAAAGAAGATAAAATCAGAACCTGTTATTTGTATACATGTTATTGTTATGTGAATGAAATAGAGGTTGCAAATGCGGTATTAAGAGAACGTTTCGGTGTGGAAGAGAAGAATAAAGCAATTATATCCAGAATTATAAAAGATACTATTGATGCAGGTTTTATCAAACTGTCAGATGAAAATGCAGCCCCTAAATTAAGAAGGTATATTCCATATTGGGCGTGAATTTTAGTTGATGGGTAGTTGATGAGTGAACAAAATTTCTATTTGTCTGTTTGCGGAACTCCTTTAATTTGGGGGATTAGGCGTGTTTTTATGAGAGAAAATTTAGTTGATGGGTAGTTGATGGGGTACCATTTGCGCAATGCAGTTTGTTGGAACGTTGTATTCATTCCTGAAAAATGGTCTATGCTGATTCTGCAAAGGGTAATTCATACTATAATGAATACGGATAAAACACCGGAGGAGACAAAACAACCATGGTAAATTCTAAGGCATGGGATTGGAAAAACGCAGACAAGTCCAGGTGGCTGACCCCCTCAGAGGATTGCGTTTACTTATCCTACAAATGGAAAAAAGAAGGCGTGAAAACCATATTGGATTTAGGGTGTGGTCTGGGGCGGCACACCCTTTACTTTGCCCAAAACGGTTTTCAGGTATCGGCAGTGGATTTGTCGGAGGATGCAGTGCAGGCCACGCAATCCCTCCAAAAAGAAAATAATGTAAAGTTTTCATGCCGGACGGCGGACATGATGAGCCTGCCGTTTCCCGAAAATACCTTTGATGCGGTGTTTTCCTACCACGTCATTTCACATCAGGACACGCCGGGAGTACAGGCGGTCATAGGGGAAATAACGAGGGTGCTGAAACCGGAGGGCAGGTTGTTTGTCACCCTTTGCGCAAAAGAGCATTTTGCGTTTACCTGCCCGGAGTATCGGCATATTGATGAAAATACGGTTCTCAAAACAGAGGGCGCAGAGGTGGACGTGCCGCACTTTTTCGCGGACAGAAAGATAATTGCAGAGTTATTTAAAGACTGCCGTATGGTCTCATTGCGTCATATTACGGAGTGTGAGCCGGACAATGCAAAACGCGAGCGCTGCCACTACCACATCGAGGCAATAAAGAGAAGGACTGATTAAATGGACGGAAAAATTCCTGAGAAAATCAAACAATATACAGAGAAAAAGAAATACACCACAGACGAAGTGGGAATGTCGGATTCGCAGGTGCTGCTTTTTGACGACATGGTGTTAAAAATACAGCCCCATTCCGCGGAAGCGGACAACGAGGCAAACGTATGCGGGTGGCTGGCGCAGAGAATCCCGACGCCCAAGATACTGGCATATGAGGTTTCGGACGGAAAATCCTACTGTCTGATGTCTAAGGTGCCCGGAAAAATGATTTGCGATGACATTTACATGACGAATCCGGAAAAGCTGCTGGATATGGTGTGCAGTGCCATGAACCTTTTGTGGAGCGTGAATATCAAGGACTGCCCCTGCGACAGTTCGTTAAGTGTGAAACTTAAGAGGGCAAGGTATCGGGTGGAGCATGGGCTGGTGGACATGGACAATGTCGAGCCGGAGACTTTCGGGCAAAGCGGGAGTTGCGGACAGGTGGCAGGATCTGGCTATCTGTTACCGGAGCCTGAAACACAATTTTGAAGGAAAATACAACGGCGGGCACCCGTACAAGGGCTATTCGCCGGAACTGTTTTTTGAGCGCATGGGAATCCGTGAGAACCCGGAAAAGCTCAAATACTACATACTGTTGGACGAGTTGTTTTAAAAAGAGAAAACTTTCGCTTTATTTCTTGGAAAAATATGTGAAAAGTCATGGAAAGTATGTGAAAAAGTCGTCGAAACCCCTTGAAAAAACAACACGAACCTACTTATAATAGGAATATGTGCTTTTTAACAGAAAATGGAACGGAAAAAGAGCGAAAGAGGAGATAGTACAATCATGAAATTACTTGAGGAACGTATCCGGAAGGATGGAACGGTAAAAGCAGGTAATGTGTTGAAGGTGGATTCCTTTCTGAATCACCAGATGGACATTGATTTATTTAATGAGATGGGAAAAGAGTGGGCACGTTTGTTTGCGGGCTGCCCCATCACCAAAATTCTGACAGTGGAGGCGTCAGGTATCGGTATTGCCTGTGTGGCAGCGCAGCATTTTCATGTGCCCGTGGTTTTTGCCAAGAAAACACAGTCGCTGAATATTGACGGAGAGGTATATTCCACTAAAATTGAGTCATTCACCCACAAGAGGGTATATGATGTCATTGTTTCCAAAAAGTTTATCCAGCCGGAGGACCACATCCTCATTATTGATGATTTCCTTGCCAACGGCTGTGCATTGGAAGGTCTGTTGGATATTGTTGCAAAAGCAGGTGCAACCGTGGAAGGAATCGGCATCGCCGTGGAAAAAGGTTTCCAGAAAGGCGGCGACCTGATTCGTGCAAAAGGCGTGCGCGTAGAGTCTCTTGCGATTGTCGAAAGCATGAATGCAGAGACGGGAGAAATCCTTTTTCGCTAAAAAAACATAAATTTTTTAACCTTCCCTTGACAAGGAAGGGCGCAAATGCTTATACTGACTAATGTTGAGAGCAGACAATGGGGTTGTATGAAGTGTCATACTCCCCTTTTTAAGTCGTTCTTACAGATACCCGATAGTGGGAAAAATTAGGAGGAGAAATCTATTATGAAAAAGAAAGTCGTAAGTTTACTTGCAGTTATGGCTTTGGCAGTTAGTACACTGGCCGGATGTGGTTCCAACGCTGACAATACTACTGCAAGCACAGATTCTACTGTAAGTGCAGAAGCAACTACAGAGGCAGGAACAGAGTCCACCGGTGATGCAACAACCGCTGGCTTAAAGGCAGGTTTTATTTTACTGCATGACGAGAACTCTACCTACGATTTGAACTTCTTAAACGCAGCAAAAGAGGCTTGTGAGAACCTTGGCGTTGAATGTGTTATTAAGACAAACATTCCTGAGGGTCAGGAGTGCTACGAAGCAGCATGTGAGCTTGCTGATGCAGGATGCGATTTCATTTTTGCAGACAGCTTCGGTCATGAGGATTACATCATTGAGGCAGCAAAAGAGTATTCCGATATTCAGTTCAGCCATGCAACCGGTACCAAGGCTCATACCGAGCAGCTTGAAAACTATCACAATGCTTTCGCTTCCATCTATGATGGCCGTTACCTTGCAGGTATTGCAGCTGGTATGAAAATCAACGAGATGATTGCAAACGGAGACATTACCGAAGATCAGGCTAAGATTGGTTACGTTGGTGCTTACACCTACGCAGAGGTTATCTCCGGATATACTTCTTTCTTCCTTGGCGCTCGTTCCGTATGTCCTAGCGCTACCATGGAAGTAACCTTTACCGGTTCCTGGTATGATGAGACCGCTGAGAAGGAAGGCGCAAACAAGCTGATTCAGGACGGTTGTGTACTGATTAGCCAGCATGCAGACTCCATGGGTGCTCCTACCGCATGTGAGACCGCCGGTGTACCTGATGTTTCCTACAACGGAAGCACCGCAGCAGCTTGCCCTAACACCTTCATCGTATCTTCCAGAATTAACTGGGCACCTTACTTTGAGTACGCTTTGACCAGCATTGCAAACGGCACTCCTATTGATACCGACTGGTGTGGTTCTCTGGAGACCGGTTCTGTTGTTTTGACCGAGCTTGGTACTGCAGCAGCAGAGGGAACTCAGGAAGCTATCGACGCAGCAAAGGCTGATTTGATTGCAGGCAACGTACATGTATTTGATACCACTACTTTCACTGTAGATGGCAAGGCTTTAGACAGCTACATGGCAGATGTTGATACCGATGCAGATTATGCTCCCGACCATGAAGTTGTACTGGATGGATATTTCCATGAGTCCGGCGAAGGATTCCGTTCCGCTCCTTACTTCAACGTACAGATCGACGGAATCAACCTGTTGGATACTAAATTCTAAATAAATAAGTATGAGAAGCCCTGCAATTACGTTAAAAACCGGATTGCAGAGGGCGGCACAGCGATATTCGCGGCGCCGCCCTTTTTCTACTTGATGAAGGAGAAGGAAAAATCTTTGATGAAGTAGAAAAAGGGCGGACAAATCAATAACTCGAAAGGGGATAAACAATGGAAACCAAGACGGCAGCAGTTTCAATGAGAAATGTCACCAAGACATTCGGTTCCGTAATCGCCAATGAAAAAGTAAATCTTGATATTTATAAAGGAGAAATCCTTTCTCTGTTGGGAGAAAACGGAAGTGGTAAAACCACTTTAATGAATATGCTTTCAGGCATTTATTTTCCCGATGAAGGACAGATTTTTATCAATGGAAAAGAAGTAGTAATCAAATCTCCCAAAGATGCCTTTAATCTGGGAATCGGTATGGTGCACCAGCACTTTAAGCTGATTGACGTATTGACGGCAACGGAAAATATTATTTTAGGTCTGGAGGGCAAGCTGAACATTAAAGAGGCAACCCGCAAGATTGAAGATATTTGTAAAAAATACGGATTTGAGGTAGACCCCAGACAGAAAATATACGACATGTCCGTTTCCCAGAAACAGACGGTGGAAATCGTCAAGGTGCTGTACCGTGGCGCGGATATTCTGATTCTGGACGAGCCTACCGCCGTACTGACCCCTCAGGAGACGGAGAAATTGTTCGCCGTTTTGCGCAAAATGAGAGATGACGGCAAGTCCATTGTCATTATCACACATAAAATGCACGAGGTGGAGTCTCTGTCCGACAGAGTGGCGGTTTTGAGAAACGGCCAGTATATCGGCAGTATGGCGACAAAGGATACCAACGTAACGGAAATGACCAACATGATGGTAGGTCATGCTGTGACCTTAAATATTGAGAGACCGGAGCCGGTGAACCCGAAACCCCGTATTGAAGTGCAGGGACTGACGGTTCGCAACGAAGAGGGCATTCTGAAATTACAGGATGTATCCTTCACGGCAAACAGCGGCGAGATTTTGGGAATTGCCGGAATTTCAGGCTGCGGTCAGAAGGAGTTGCTGGAAGCTATTGCCGGATTGCAGGTAACGGAATCCGGTACAATCAGTTATATAGAGGATGACGGGCATAAGGAAATGCTGATTGGCAAAGACCCCCGCAAGATTGCGGAAATGGGCGTATCCCTTTCCTTCGTGCCGGAGGACAGACTGGGAATGGGTCTGGTCGGCAATATGGATTTGACGGACAACATGATGCTTCGTTCCTTCCGCCACGGACGTACACCGTTCACCAACCGCAAGCCTTCCAAGCAGCTTGCCGAGAACGTGGTGGAAAACCTGGAGGTTGTAACCCCCGGAATTACCACGCCAATCCGCCGTCTTTCCGGTGGAAACGTGCAGAAGGTACTGGTCGGAAGAGAGATTGCCTCCGCACCTACCGTACTGTTGACCGCATATGCGGTACGAGGTCTGGACATCAACTCCTCCTACACCATATACGAACTGCTCAACAAGCAGAAAAAGAAAGGTGTTGCCGTTATTTTCGTAGGAGAGGATTTGGATGTGTTGCTGGAGTTATCCGATAAAATCATGGTTCTCTGCGGCGGACAGGTCAGCGGTATCGTGGATGCGAGAAAAACGAACAAAAATGAGGTCGGAATGATGATGACCAGAATGAGAGGCAGCGAAGAACATGAATGAAAAAAAGAGAGAACCGTTTTTTCATATAGTGAAAAGGGATGCACTCCCGTGGTACAAGTCCATGGGAATCCGTATACTGGCGATTGTGCTGGCGCTGGTACTCTGTGCGATAGTGACAACCATCACCACCGGCATTAATCCCATTCAGGTGTATGAATCCATTTTTACGGGAGCATTCGGCAGCGTAAGAAAAACATGGATTACCTTCCAGAATATAGCGATTCTGCTTTTGATAGCACTGGCGCTGACACCTGCCTTTAAAATGAAATTCTGGAATATCGGCGGAGAGGGTCAGGTACTGATTGGCGGACTTGCCGCCGCAGCTTGCATGATTTGTTTAAAGGACAAAATGCCCAATGCACTGGTTATGGTGTGTATGTTTGTTTCCAGTCTTGCCGCCGGAGCAATCTGGGGTCTGATTCCCGCATTGTTCAAGGCAAAATGGAATACCAACGAGACGCTTTCCACGTTGATGTTGAATTATATTGCCACCCAGCTGGTTGCTTTCTACACCATTGTATGGGAAGTGCCCAAGGGTTCCGGTAAAATCGGTATTATCAATCAGGACAGTCAGATTGGCTGGTTGCCCCAGTTGTTTGGTTCCAAATATCTGCTCAGTATTGTGGTGGCAGTTATCATTACTTTGTTCATGTTTGTGTACCTCAACTACAGCAAGCACGGATACGAGATTGCCGTAGTCGGAGAAAGCGAGAATACTGCGAAATATGTAGGAATCAAGGTTGGAAAGGTCATTATCCGTACCATGGCGCTTTCCGGTGCTATCTGCGGTCTGGTAGGCCTTTTGCTGGTTGGCGGAATCAACCACACGGTGACCACCACCATTGCCGGCGGACAGGGATTTACCGCAGTTCTGGTATCGTGGATGTCAAAGTTCAATCCGCTGACCATGGTATTTTCCAGTTTCCTGATTATTTTCATGGACAGAGGTGCCAGCGAGATTTCCACCAACTTTGGACTGAACCATTCCTATGCGGATATTTTGACCGGTATCATTCTGTTCTTTATTATCGGATGTGAGTTTTTCATTACTTACAGACTTCAGTTCCGCAAAAAAGCAGAGAAGGAGGATAAATAACCATGTTAAATTTCTTACTTGCCTTTATTCCAAGAGCGATTGTACAGGGTATTCCTCTTTTGTTCGGCAGTACCGGAGAGATTGTGACGGAGAAATCCGGCAACCTGAATCTGGGAATCCCCGGTGTTATGTACGTGGGTGCCATAAGCGGCGTTATCGGTTCCTTTTTCTATGAGAGGTCAGCGTCCGCAACCGGACTGAATCCGTTTCTGGCGGTCATGATTCCGATGCTGTGCTGTTTGCTTGGCTCTCTTTTGATGGGACTGTTGTATTGTTTCCTGACCGTAACTTTGCGTGCCAATCAGAACGTGACCGGTCTTGCCATGACGACCTTCGGCGTGGGCTTCGGTAACTTCTTTGGCGGTTCTTTGATTAAACTGGTTAACAGTGATGTGCCTTCCATCGCACTTTCCGCCACCAGCAGTTATTTCAGCAAATCCCTTCCCTTTGCAGCAAAGCTGGGATGGTTCGGAAAACTGTTTTTATCCTATGGATTTCTGGCATATCTGGCAGTTGTGATTGCACTGGTAGCGTCCTACATTCTCAATCATACCCGTGTGGGTCTGCATCTGAGAGCGGTGGGCGAGGACCCCAATACAGCGGATGCAGCCGGAATCAGTGTAACGAAGTACAGATATATTGCTACCTGTGCAGGCTGTATGATAGCAGGTCTGGGCGGTCTGTACTATGTAATGGATTATGCCTGCGGCGTATGGTCCAATGACGCGTTCGGTGACAGAGGATGGCTTGCCATTGCACTGGTTATCTTCACCATCTGGCGTCCTAATGTGAGTGTGTTTGCGTCCTTCCTGTTCGGCGGACTTTACATCCTGTACCTGTACATTCCTACCGGTATGGAAAACATGGAATATCAGGAGCTTTACAAGATGATTCCTTATGTGGTTACACTGGTGGTACTGGTAGTGACCAGCATGCGGAGCAAGCGTGAGAATCAGCCGCCCGCAAGTCTTGGACTGGCATATTTCAGAGAAGAGCGTTAAGAGTGTAAATCATGATAAATCATAAAGTAACTAAAAAGTATCGGAGCGTTTTGCCCCGATACTTTTTTAATCATATTTCTTTTTGTATTCCAGTCCCCATGCAACCATGGCATCCAGCACCGGTTTTAAGCTGTAGCCGGTCTCGGTCAGGGTATATTCCACCCGCGGCGGCACTTCGGCGTAAACCTTTCTGGTGAGAAGCCCGCTTTCCTCCATGGAGCGCAAATTGGCGGTCAGAACCTTCTGGGATACATTGCCAATGGACTTTTTCAATTCCCCAAACCGCTTTGTTCCCTGTAACAAATCCCGCAGAATCAATACCTTCCAGCGGTCGCTAATGAGCATTAAGGTTGTTTCCACCGGGCATGCCGGTAAATTCTTTTCCATAGAAAACCTCCATTTCTTCACAATAGTATCTATTTGGTAACTATAGCACAAATATGTGCTTACTTTACGTTTATTCTGTATAGATATATTATAATCTTGCAAGCGATAAAAAACAAGTCGCCGGCAGAAAAGAAAAGAGATAAAATAAACAGGAGGAAACGAATATGAAAATGGCAGTGGTATGTGCAAACGGTAAGGCAGGCAAGCTGATTGTGAAGGAAGCAGTAGAGAGAGGAATGGATGTTACGGCTGTCGTGCGCGGTGAGAATCGGTCGGCAGCTCCCAAGGCTATCATAAAAGATGTGTTTGAACTTCAGGCAGATGACCTGAAGGGGTTTGATGTGGTGATTGACGCTTTTGGCGCATGGACACCGGAGACAATCGGAGAAATTCCCAAGGCAGCAGAGTATCTTTCAAACTTATTGGCAGGAACCGATACAAGGCTGTTGGTTGTAGGCGGTGCAGGAAGTTTATATGTGAATAAAGAGCATACCGTATGCGTGGCGGACGGTGCGGATTTTCCGGATGCGTTCAAGCCTTTGGCGGCGGCACATGACGAGGCGCTTCGCGCACTGCGGACAAGAGATGACGTAAACTGGACCTATGTCAGCCCGGCAGGAGATTTTCAGGCAGACGGAGCCAGAACCGGAAAATATATCCTTGGCGGCGAGGAGCTTACGTTAAATTCCAAGGGAGAGAGCGTCATCAGCTATGCGGACTACGCCATAGCCATGGTGGACGAAGCGGAAAAGGGTAACCATATCAAACAGAGAATTTCCGTAGTGTCGGAATAAAAGGAAAGGCATACAGGATGGAGCAGAGTAAACGGCGGCAGTATCTCATAAAGGCACTTTTAAAAGAAAAAGGATTACAGGATAAGGAAACAGAACTTCCCGGGACAGAAGAGGAGCAGAAGCGCTGGCTGCGGGGACTGATGAACGTCCGGATGCCGAAGGCGGTCAGCACAGAGTTTGAAAAAATACAGGACGAGTACCTGCAGGAAGAACTGGCGAAAAAGGGGGTTGTGCGGCTGGAAGATTTGCAGCCGGTACAACCGGGATTGTACCTGTGGCGGGGCGATATTACGCGCCTTGCCGTGGACGCCATTGTGAATGCGGCGAACAGCGGCATGCTGGGGTGCTTCGTTCCCTGCCACGGGTGCATTGACAACGCAATCCATTCTGCCGCCGGAATACAGCTCCGTCAGGAATGTGCCCGAATCATGCAAGAGCAGCGGGAACCGGAGCCTACGGGCAGAGCAAAGATTACACCGGCATATAACCTGCCGTGCCGCTATGTGCTTCACACGGTGGGACCCATAGTGTCGGGCAGGCTCACGGAAAAACACCGCAGACAGCTTGCGGACTGCTATCGTTCCTGTCTGGAACTTGCGGCAGACAACAGAGTAAAAAGTATTGCCTTTTGCTGTATCTCCACGGGAGAATTTCATTTTCCGCAGGAGGAGGCGGCAAAAATCGCGGTGCGGACGGTAAAGGATTTTATGCAAACAGACCAGCGAATAGAAAGGGTGATTTTTAATGTTTTCAAACAGGAAGACTATGACATCTACCAAAAACTGCTTGGATAAGGTACAACGTCTCGGAGAATGTCTCCGGGAGGCGGATGCGGTTATTGTCGGTGCGGGTGCGGGACTGTCCACATCGGCGGGATTCACCTACACGGGGAAGAGATTCCGGGATAATTTTGCGGATTTTATCGACAAATATGGTTTCCGGGATATGTATTCCGGCGGATTCTATCCGTTTGAGAGTCTGGAGGAGCACTGGGCATACTGGTCGCGGTATATTTACATCAACCGCTACAAAGACAGCGATAACGAGACATATGCGAGGCTGTATGAGCTTGTGAAAGACAAGGATTACTTTGTGCTGACAACGAATGTCGACCATCAGTTCCAAAAGGCGGGTTTCGATAAACACAGGCTGTTTTACACACAGGGGGACTACGGTTTGTTCCAGTGCAGCGAGCCGTGCCGTGCGGAGACATTCAATAATGAGGAAATCATTAAAAGTATGGTCAAGGCGCAGGGCTATACGGTTGAGCCGGATGGCACACTTGCCCCACCAGAAACGCCGAAAATGACCGTGCCGACGGAACTTGTCCCGCACTGCCCTTATTGCGGACGCCCTATGAGCATGAACCTTCGGGCAGATAATACCTTTGTTGAGGATGAAGGATGGCATATTGCGGCTGAGAGGTATTCGGAATTTCTCCGCAGACATGAGGGGCTGAAAGTACTGTTTTTGGAGCTTGGCGTCGGCATGAACACACCGGGCATTATCAAATATCCGTTTTGGAAAATGACGTACGACAATCCCAATGCTATGTACGCTGCGATAAATTACGGGGACGCATATGCGCCGGATGAAATCCGCAAGCAGTCGGTTTGTATAAATGCTGATATGGAGGAAACCCTTGCAAAGCTCTAACATACTAGTTTAAAGTTTCTTGTGGGCGTTCACTTGAAATAGTGGACGCTCTTTTTGTGTGCCTTGCGCTCTGTATATAAATTTATATTGACATTATCAAAAATGAGAATATAATGAAAATATAGAATAATATATAGACCATAATTTACAAAAGAAATTTCCATAGTAATCGTTCTGTTTTATGGAAATAGCAGGGAGGATACCATGAAAAAATACTGGTTGCCCATTACAATGCTGGCAATCTTTGAAACCGTGGCAATTACGCTTTGGCTGACAAAAGATAACCTGTTTTACCTGTTCAATTTCAGCTATATCGGAATTGCCATCGCGCTGGGCGTTTTCCTGTTTATCAGACAATACAAAAACGCCAGACGGGTCACACAGTTGTTGGTGGGACTTTATATGCTTGTCTACTTGGGAATAATCAGCAACGAAAACATGCAGATTGAAGGATTTTGGTACTATCTTTTCACGGGAGTATTTGAGGCGGCGACCATTCACTATGCCGTGGCAAAAATTTTTGGACCGCTGCTGTTTGGCAGGGGCTGGTGCGGTTATGCCTGCTGGACGGCGATGGTGCTTGATTTCCTGCCTTATAAGGTGCCGCAAACACCAAGAAAAAAGATTGGCTGGATAAGATATATCACGTTTGCCGCATCCCTTGTTTTTGTGTCGGCGCTGTTCCTTGCGCACGTGGGTAACATAGAAACCATTATGTTTTGGGCATTTATCATCGGAAATGTGCTGTACTATGCGGTCGGAATCCTGTTGGCGTTTGCCTTTAAGGACAACCGGGCATTCTGCAAATACATATGTCCCATCACCGTATTTTTAAAGCCCATGAGTTATTTTTCCTTGTTTCGGATTCAGTGTGATAAAAGCAAATGTGTCTCCTGCGGCAAGTGCAAAAAGGTATGCCCCATGGAGGTGGATGTCACCGACAATTCCCGGAAACGGAAGAACGCAACGGAGTGTATTCTCTGTATGGAGTGCGTGAAAAACTGTCCGAAAAAGGCACTCTGATTTCTATAACGGAAAAAATGCGGATAAGGAGCGGTGGAATCAAAATGGAACTGGCAGAAGTAGTAATGAATCCGGTGCGGCAAAGAATTTATCAGTATTTGCTGATACATGAAAAGGGAACGGTGAAAGAAATCAAAAAAGAATTGCCGGATATTTCCGGTGCAAGTTTATACAGCCACATAAAAATACTGGCGAACCATTCCATCATTACGGTGGCGGAGGAGAACCGAATCCGCGGGACGGTGGAAAAAGTTTATCAGATAAATAAAAGCGCGTTGGAGATTGACGATGAAAACGGGCTGGCTGTTCAGGCGGCGCTTATGAGGATTGGCACCGCATTCGCAAAATATTTTGCCAAAGGGGATGTAAACCCGCGCAAGGATATGCTTCTGTTCACCGGATGTACCCTGACGCTGACAGATGATGAATTTGCGGATTTCCTTGGGGAAATAAACGAGGTGGCAATGAAATACATGGCAAAACCCGTGACGGACGAAAGCAGGACAAGGCAGGTATCTGTAGTATCGTCACCGGTTGATTTATAGAGAGGGAGGAAGAAAAATATGTTGAAAATCGAACATCTGACAAAAATTTACGGTGAGAAAAAAGCAGTGGATGACCTTTCCCTGCACATCCGCCCCGGAGAAATATACGGATTTATCGGGCACAACGGAGCCGGAAAGACTACGACGCTGAAATCCTGCTGCGGTATTTTGCAGTACGACAGCGGTGAAATTACGGTGGAAGGTGTATCCATGAAAGCAGACCCGTTAGCCTGCAAAAAGAAGATTGCGTATATCCCGGACAATCCGGATTTATACGAATTTATGACAGGCATCCAGTACCTGAACTTTGTGGCGGATGTTTTTGGTGTCGGGGCATCCGAACGGCAGGAACAGATTCACCGTTATGGGGACGCTTTTGAATTGACGGCGGATTTGGCACAGCCCATTTCGGCTTACTCCCACGGAATGAAGCAGAAGCTGGCGATTATTGCGGCACTGGTTCACCGGCCGAAGCTGATTATTATGGATGAGCCGTTTGTGGGTCTGGATCCAAAAGCGTCACACCTGCTGAAAATTATGATGCGGGAAATGTGTGATAACGGCAGTGCCATTTTCTTTTCCACCCATGTTCTGGAGGTGGCGGAAAAGCTCTGCGATAAAGTCGCCATTATCAAAGCGGGGCGGCTGGTAAAATCGGGAACTATGGAAGAAGTCAAGGGTGATACCTCTTTGGAAGATGTATTTCTGGAATTGGAGGGAGAGCAATGACAAAGGCTTTATTAAAAAAACAAATGCTGGAGGTTTTTTCATGGCTTTATCAAGATAAAAAGTCCGGGAAAAACCGCACGGGAAAAGGAATTGCCGGATATGTGCTGGTGTGGTTGATTGTTTTTGGTTTTCTGGGCGGTGTTTTCGGAGTGGCGGCAACGGCACTTTGCAAACCGCTGTTGTCCGTGGATATGGGGTGGCTCTACTGGTGCCTGATGTCGATGATTGCTATTTTTTTCGGCGTATTTGGCAGCGTGTTTAATACATACAGTTCCCTCTACCAGGCGAAGGACAATGACCTGCTGCTTTCCATGCCGATTCCCACGTCCCGAATTTTGCTGGTGCGGTTGTCCGGCGTGTATGCCATGGGGTTAATGTATGAACTGATTGCAGTGATACCGACTATCATTGTGTGGTTTTTGACAGCACCGTTTTCCATCGTGGGGACAGCTAATGTGCTGCTGATTCCCATTGTGTTGTCGTTCCTGATTCTGGTGTTGTCCGCAGTGCTTGGCTGGGTGGTGGCAGTGGTGGTTACAAAGGTAAAGCACCGGAATCTTATTACGGTATTTCTCTCTCTGGTATTCATGGCGGCGTATTACTATCTGTATGCACAGGCATATTCTGCGCTGCAAACCATTCTCCTGAATGCCCAGACATGGGGAAATAAGCTGAAAATAGCATTGTACCCATTGTATCATATGGGAAAGGCTGCAGAGGGCAATATGCTTTCCATGGCGCTGTTTACCGCTATAATTGCAGTGCTGGTTGTGATTACTTATATTGTGCTTTCCCGGAGCTTTTTGAAGCTGGCAACCGCGAACCGGGGAGCGGCGAAAACTGTTTATAAGGAACGGGCGGCGAAGACAGGCTCCGTGGGAAGTGCCCTGCTTTTCAAAGAATTCCGCCGTTTTCTCGGCAGTGCAAATTATATGTTAAACTGCGGTCTGGGAATCATTCTGATGCCTGTTTCCGCTGTCATGCTCATATGGAAGGCAAACACGGTGAGAGCGTTTCTGGCGGCGGACTATATACAGAATTATGTGCCGCTGATAGTAGTCGGGGGAATCTGTATGCTGACAACCATGAATGACATGACGGCGCCATCCGTTTCTCTGGAGGGTAAAAATTTATGGATTGCACAGTCGTTTCCGGTATCCGGCAGACAGGTTTTGGCGGCAAAGCTGTGGCTGCAGCTGATACTGACATGGATTCCGGCAATTCCGCTGTTGGTTGCGGCAGAGTGGATTTTGAAGCTGGAACTGATTTACGCGGTTCTGATACCGGTGATTACGGTTTTGTTTGTTTTACTGATGGCGCTGCTTGGTCTGGTGCTCAATCTAAAAATGCCGAATCTGCACTGGAGCAGCGAGATGATACCGATTAAACAGAGCGCACCGGTGATGTTTGTGCTGTTTGGCGGCTGGGTAATTCTTGTTGCTTTGGCGGGAGCGTATGCTCTGCTGAAAAACGATGTCAGTGTAGCGGGATTCCTTGTAAGCGTATGCGCCCTGTTATTGTTTGCAGGCAGCTTGCTTTTGTGGTGGCTTATGACAAAAGGGGCAAAAATTTTTGAAAGATTAACCTGAAATCAAATGTGCTTTTATCTTTTCCGTTATCGGTTTTTTCGGCTGTATTATAGGACTGCTCAGCTTGAATTTTGGCAGGGGAGGAGTTATCACATTAGGGAATGTTACGCTGTATGGGCTGATTGCCGATGACAGCGGTTACAGTGTTGAGAGTATCGGTGCTGCGTTAGCCGCCGGCATGGTGGTTTGCGCCGGTGAAGCGGTGCTGGCAAAGTTTGCAGAGCGATATTTTGCAAATGAGATGAAGGCGGAGACTCCCTTTACAGAGCAGGGCGCAAAGGAATTGATGCGTCTTGGCATTTTGACCATTGTGATTCCCACCGCCTGCGCATTTATCGCAGAGGTGCTTCAGGGCATTATCGTAGGATTTGCGGGAGTAACAACCGATACGATATTTGATATTTCTGCGAATGGGGACGGCGCGGTTGTTTTAGGTATTATGTTTATTGTGATGTCTCTTTTGTGCCGCTATGGCGCGGAAGTGACGGAGGGAAGGTGAAAAGTGTGGTTCTGACGATTGCGGCTGCTCCATGCAGGGTCTGAGGAGACTGCATGGAGATAAAGTGTATCTCCCCGGACTTTGCTTCTGAAAGGAATGAAAAATAAGGAGCAAAGTGATGAAAAAACAAAATAAATATGCACTAAAAGATTTTTTGATTCTGTGGAGCACCCAGAGCATTTCCCAGCTTGGCAGTTCCATGACGACGTATGCCCTGACACTGTGGCTGTATGAACAGACAGGTTCCTCTTTGAGTACGGCGGCGCTGACAATCTGTTCTTACGCGCCCTATGTCCTCATGAGCATTTTTGCGGGTGCGCTGACAGACCGGTTTGACAAAAAGAAACTTATGCTTGTCTGTGACACTTTTGCGGCTGTGTGTACGGTGACCATTCTGGCGCTGTTTTGCACCAGGCAGCTCAGCGTGTGGCACCTGTACCTTCTGAATATGGTATCGGGACTGATGAATACGGTTCAGCAGCCGGCATCGGATGTTGCCATGACGCTGATTGTTCCGCGGGAATATTTTCAAAAAACAAGCGGATTGCGCTCTCTGTCGAGGTCGTTGATTTCCATTTTGAATCCGCTTATAGCCACGGCGGTGTATTCTTTAGCGGGGTTGCAACTGGTAATTGCCATAGACTTGGGCAGCTTTCTTGTTGCATTCGTTAGTCTGCTTTTGCTTATCCGGATACCGAAGCAGGCGCAGCAGACGGAGGAAAGCGTCTGGGAGCTTGCGAAGGGCGGCTCCCGCATTCTCGGAATGGTAACTTCCTGTTCGGGAATTGCGATGATTTTCGGAAGCCTTTTGGTCTCTGTGCTTCCCAAGCCGAAAAACCGGGTGCGGGTGGTCTACCTGACCATGCTGTTTTCTCTCGGAACGGAGAACTTTCTGCTTGCGTTTGCCCGTGAACCGTGGCTGTGGTGTGTTGGGCAAATCATTGGCTGGATTTTGGTGCCGGTTATGAGCGCAAATCTCGATGTTATCCTGCGGACATCCATTCCGGTTGAATTACAGGGGCGTGTCTATGCCTGCCGCAACACCTTTCAGTTTTTTACCATACCGATAGGACTGTTTTTAGGCGGGTTTGCCGTAGACCGGATATGTGAACCTGTTATGAGGGAATTCGGAACCATACCACTGCTTCGCAGAATGTTTGGCAGCGGAAAAGGCTCCGGCGCCGCCATGATGATGGGGATTCTGGGAATACTCGGTGTCCTGCTATGCCTTTCGGTGGGCAGGAGACTGAAAAAATACCGGTATTATGAGGCGGAGAATAGAGAGTAAAGACTGAAGAGGCGTGATGTTTTGGAACATCATGCCTCTTCAATGTATTGAAAGGATTGTGGTGCGTATTTATTTTTTCAGTCGTTTTGCTATAGCGATTAAATTATTTAACTGTTCATCAGTCAAATCTTTTGCGAGTGTATATAATTCTGTAGCTTTTGATGGATTTTTGACATCAGTATCAAAAAAATCTTTTGGTGTGATTCCCAAATATTCGCAAATATAGAATATTCCAGATAATGAAGGCATTGACTTGCCACTTTCAATGTTGTTGATATACCCTGGATTTTGTCCCATAGATAAACTCATGTCACGAGCTGAACCCCCTTTTTCACATCGGAGTCTTGCTAAACGTAAAGAAAAATCGTTCTCAGTCATATAAATTCACCACCTTTATTACATTTTAACCTATAGAATAATTGAAACATTTGCTTGTAGGCGATATACATAGTTAAATAGTAGTTGATAAATAATATACAGTGATAGATATTGGCTTTGACATGATAAATTAACAATAATAAAAGGATAGGTATAGCAGTACCTGATTTAGACTGTAGATAAGCGTAAGCTAGGCTTTTATTTAGAGAAATGAGACATAATGCATTAATAATGTTATAACGAATGGAAAAGTATTAATTTGCCCTTTGGTAAATAATATAATTATTTTTCCATCGATTGTATATGCGATGATCGTTGAAATATAGAAATAAAATAGTGTTTGTAATATAAGAGATTTGAGCATATAATATAATTAAACAATAAATTAGAGGTGACGTATGAAAATTAAAATTGTTGATTTTGGACCACTGAAAGAGTTTGAATTTGACTTATCCAAAAATTTTATTGTAACATATGGGAATAATAACATAGGAAAGTCTTATGCAATGCAGATGGTATACCTGCTCCTGAAAACGTTCATTGGTTTTAGAGGAATGTATTCTGCTTACGGCAGTGAAAAATACTATATGATGAGAAATATTTTTTCTGGCGTTACCAATGAAACGATGGGAAAGCTTATCAAGGATTTTATTGATAGTGATATGCAAGAAAAAAAAGTGACTGATGATGTAAAAAAGCTTGTATTTAAGGCAATGTCAGAGTCTATAATGCCTGAGTTTATGAGCTCATGTAACAATACATTTGGGAATTTCCAAAGGACATTGGAACAAAATCCGTATGTACATTTAGTATTTGATGAGTATAAACTGGTCATTGATATGAAGAGGGGCGAGATTGATGGGGAAATCGATATGTTTCCCATTAATTTAAAGAAGACAGAAAATAGTATGCATGGGTCGCGTAAATGTAAGAGTCATTTAGATGTTTATGTTTATAATAATGAGTATCGTAGACCTCTTGCTGTAATTTATGAACAAATAAATAAAACATATTCGAAAATGTTATATTCAATTGTAATGAATTTTGATCAGGTGTATTTTCTGCCTGCCTCTAGGTCTGGTATTTACAGCGGAATGAATGCATTTGGAGCTATAGTAGCTGAGTTGTCTAAGAACAGAGCATTTTTGACTAAGAAGATAGAATTACCAGGAATATCTGAGCCAATATCGGATTATTTCATATCGCTGTCTAACATTGCCAATATGTATAGTTTAAGAATAAGAGGGAGCGAACGACTGTCGGATTATTACTCTAAAATCGAGGATAGAATATTAAAGGGAAAAGTTCTGTTTGATAAGAGTAAGAACGCATTGGTATACGCGCCCAGTGATTTGGATTCTACTTTTGAAATGACGGAAGTGTCCTCAATGGTATCAGAGGTTTCCCCCATTGTTGCTTTTCTAAAGTATATTATAGGGGTACGAAGAGTTAAAGGAACAAAAAGAAATGCAATTTTGTTCATAGAAGAACCAGAAGCACATTTGCATCCGAATAATCAAATTGAGCTTATAGAAATATTTTCAGAATTGGCATCTGCAGGATTAACTTTGGTAGTATCATCACATAGTAATTATGTATTTAATAAATTAAACAATTTAGTGCTGGCGAAGAAATTAGACTATAATATTTATCAGCCTATTTATTTGGAACAGGGAAGTGAAGGAAGTATATCTAGAATATTACCAATAGATGAATGTGGAGCGGATGATGAAAACTTTGTAGATGTAAGTGAAAAATTGTATAATGAGCGAGAGCAGATTATACAAAATTTGAATTTGGGTGAGGAATAAAAATGATTTCTAAGATAAAAAATAATCCTAAATTAGAGGATTATTTAAGAGACAGAATAGAAGATGAAGGAATAGAAGTATCAGTCGATGAAAAAATGCAAGCAAACGAATATGTAGGGATAAAGGTTGATGATTACTATAATGGTTTGCATGAATCTGTGGTTCCAAAAGCTACGGATTTTGTTGTTGTAGTTGATAATTCATGTGATTCATACAGTATGTATATTATAGAAATGAAAAATGTGAATTCTCCCAAACACCTTGTTATAAAAGATATACATGAAAAGTTTTTTACAACTATTTATGATTTTTTGTCTGAGCGTTTTAAAGACATTTTTTTGGATGATAGATATAAATACAAAGTAATAAAGTTATATTTGATTTCAGATGCATATGGTGTTGGTGGCAAGTACCAAACACATGCAGAGTACATACATGTTCTAGAAAAAGTAAATAAAAGAGACTCGCTTAAAGTTGATAGGAGTTTGGGGAGTAAAGTATACAAGTTTAGAAATAAATATTTACAAATTGAATATGACATTCCCCCTAATCCCGTTATTAAAAAAATGGTATAAAGGTATAAATAAGGAATCTTGATATTTAGAGTAGCCCTTTTATATGGAGAGAAAGCCTTTTGAATGAAGTATGTGTAAATGTATTAAGTATTGATGTTTGCAAAAAATTAAAAATCATGTATTTTTGAAAAATCAAAGGACTTTATAGAAAAGAGCAATATGGGAAATAAGCATTTTTCAATGCGTAGACGTATGCTAATATCGAATTTGAAATGTTAAGCAGGGAACTGGAAAGCCGCATAAAAACGGACTTCCAGGCTTTTGATGGATAATCAAAGTTCTTGAAGGTTTGGTTTTCGCCAGACCCTTCATACCATAATGAAAATACCCTTTTCGTTTGAAATAGGGTGTGCTAGAATTAAGAAAAAGATGTACGCACATATGATACGAAAGGGGATGAAGGGCTTATGACAATGGCTATCTATAACAAGCAGCATGAAGAGCACATAAGAGAGATGCAGGATTATATTGCTTCATTCAAACAAATGGATAAAGATACAGCCCAAAGAAAAGCAAAGGAAAGTTTAATGCGAAGTGGAGTTCTCAATGCAGATGGGACTTTAAAGGAAAAAATATGTCGGTAATATATAGTGTAAAAAGAAAGACAACAGCTACTAAACACGGTGAAAGTTGTCTTTTTTGTTTGTCAATTGTTTCCGTCATATTTCCCGGACATGGCGCATAGTCTGTATTTACAGGAGTAAATACAGACTATGCTTTTTTAGTCATTCAGAAAGGGAACAGGATGGGTAAGCAGTCATTTTTGACAATGAGATTCATGATTCAGGTTTTGCAGGGGGCGCTGATAGGCGTAGGTGCGGTGCTGCCGGGTATCTCCGGAGGAGTGCTGAGTGTGGTGTTTGGATTTTATAAGACGATTATGGAATTTCTTGCAGAGCCGTTTAAGCGGTACAGAACCCATGGAGCGAAGCTGTTTCCGGTCTTTTTGGGGAGTATGGTGGGATTTCTTGGAATTGCCAATCTGCTGTCCTTTTTTCTGGAAAAATATCCTGCGCAGTCGGTGTGTGTGTTTGTGGGATTAATTGGCGGAATGCTGCCGTCTTTATTCAGGGAAGCGGGAAAAGAGGGGAGCAGCAGGGCGTCTTATTTTTCGATGTGCATTGCCATGATAACGGTGTTTTGCCTGCTGGTGGGACTGCGTTTATTTTCTGTGACAATTATACCGGATTTTGGGTGGTATCTGTTTTGCGGCTTTTGTCTGGCGCTCAGTATTATTGCGCCGGGTATGAGTTTTTCCACTCTGCTGATGCCGCTTGGATTGTACGAACCTTTTGTGGCGGGAATCGGGCATCTGGATATGGAGGTGCTGATTCCGGGAGGAATCGGCGGGCTTGCCACGCTGATTCTTTTGTCAAGAGCGGTCAACACATTGTTTGACCGTCACTATTCCGTGGCGTTTCATGCCATTGTAGGGATTGTCATTGCCGCCACCGTGATGATTATTCCGTTTTCCGCTATAGCGGAATCCGTGACGGCCTGTGCCATCAATCTTTTCTGTCTGGCAATCGGGGTGGCGGCATCCCTGTGGTTGGATAAATTCAACCGGAAATATGAAATTTAAAGACCCATAATCGCATCCACCGGCAGAGAGAACGCCACTGCGTGGGCAGGGGTATCAATGCCGTGCTGGCTGCTGATGGCGGTCATAATATCCGTCTTTTTGTCTTTGGGAACGACAATGGCAACGATTTCCTGTTCGTCCTGCAGAGGAATACCAAAGTGAGTGGAAACCTCTGTGGGGCTGCAGCGAAGACCTTTTAAAATTGTTCCTCCGGTGGCTCCGGCAGCGCGCGCGGTACACATTACGCTGTCGCTGTAGCCGTGGTTGATTGTTACCAGAATCATTGCATGTGTAATTGTATCGTTCATCTTTTTCACCTCATTTTCCAATTCCGTTTCCGTCTGTTCCGAATCAGCATTGTTGATAAGTTTATAGAGCCATCCCTGCATTCCGTTCAAAGGAATACTGATTGCAATACCGGTTCCTTTTTTGTGGAGCTGGAGAGCCTGATTCATTTCTGCCAGCAGCAGTTTTGTACGGTTCTTCGGTACAAAACAAAGCATAATTGCCTTGTGGGTATCGCCGAGTCCGCACAGATTCAGAAAATCGGAGCTCGCGGTACCGATGCCGTGCATCTGGTAATAAATGGGGATTTTGGAATCCATCAGAAACTCGGTTAATTTTTCCCGGATATTAAAATCTACAATAATGACGAGGCATCGGAATGCTGTTTTATTCTGCATAATTAATCCTCCTCCATATCAATAATCACGTTGTCATCAATATCAGCCATAACAATAGAAGCGGATACGGCTTTCTTTTGCTTGAAGCTGTAAAGGGCGCCCATAATCTGAATGGCAATCAGGGGAGCCATTGCTACCATTGCTACTACACCGAAAGCGTCCGTAACCACGTTTCCGCCGATAGCGGTGCAGGCCCCCATTGCTAACGGAAGCAGGAAAGTGGAGGTCATGGGACCACTGGCAACGCCACCGGAGTCGAAAGCGATACCGACGAATACCTTGGGTACGAAGCGGGTCAGCACCAGCGCAGCAATGTAGCCGGGAATCAGGAGAAAATAAATGTTCAGTCCGGTGAGCACGCGCAGCATGGCAAGAGCAACGGAGGCGGACACACCGATGGAAAGGCAGAGGTTCATGGCATTGCGGGAAATGGAGCCGTTTGTGATATCCTCCACCTGCTTATTCAACACCTGAACGGCAGGCTCTGCTTTTACAATATAGTAACCAATCAGTGCGCCGATGGGAATCAGCGCCCATTTCCAGGACTGGGCGGCGAGATTGCTTCCAAGGAGGCTTCCCACCGGGGCGAAGCCCACATTCACGCCAGTGAGGAACAGAATCAGACCGATGATGGTATAGAGAAAGCCCATCAGCATCTTTATCATCTGATTTTTGTGGTAACGTCTGGACAAAAGCTGGAACAGTAAAAAAACAAGCAATACGGGGAAAATAGAAGAAAAAACTTCTTTTCCGTAATCCGGAAGCATATGTACGAACTGTTTCATAACGTCCTGCATGGTTAAAACATCCGGAATCTCGGTGGCGTTGTACGCGGCACCGGTAGGATGATAGAAAATTCCAAGTAACAAAACCATGGCAATGGGTCCGATACTGCAGAGGGACACCAGACCGAAACTGTCGCTGGAGCCGTTTTTATCACTCCGGGTGGAGGAAAGACCTACACCGATTGCCATGATGAAAGGTACCGTCATAGGGCCTGTTGTCACACCGCCGGAGTCGAAGGCTACCGCAATGAAATCGGGGGGAGCCACGAAGGACAGTAAAAACAGGGCAATATAGAGAATACACAACAAAAGGGAAAGTCTTTGCTTGAAAATAATTCGCAAAACTGCGACTACGAGGAACAGACCGACGCCAAGAGCCACTGTCCAAATAAGAGTATTGTTCGGAATGGAAGGAACCTGATTGGCGAGAACCTGCAGGTCGGGTTCGGCGATTGTAATGATAACGCCCATCACGAAGCAGACGAGAATCAGGATGGAGAGCCGTTTGGTTTTCATAATTTGGGAACCAACGCCCTCGCCCAAAGGAGTCATGGACATTTCCGCGCCTAGCTGGAAGAACGCCATACCAAACATCAAGAGCAAGGCACCCACCAGAAACAGAGCAATGGTGCCCGTTTCCATCGGCACTACGAAGATGCTCAAAAGCAGCACAATCACAGTGATGGGAAGTACGGCACTCACAGACTCATCGAATTTTTCTTTCAGTTTTTTGTTCAAATTGCATCACACACTTTCTGTTGCCGGGTTAATAGAGTTACAGGATAAATAGTTTACAAATCAACTATTAGTTTATCGGCTGTGGGAAAAAATGTCAATTACATACGGGGGATATTAAGAAATCTTAACAGGATTGATATTGACATCTCGCCTCATTTTCCATAAAGTTTATCTATAAACGGTTTACAAGTACACAATATAGGATGAAGCATTTATGGAGGGGATTCATGCTGGATCATTTTTTTGAAAATTACCTGAAAATAGAAAAGGCATACCGCCGCTTTTTTCAAAGCGAGATGGAGGACTACGGACTTACGCCCAATGAGCTTTTGGTGATACTGTTTTTGGCAAAGCGGGACAAGACCTTAAACACCGCGCGGGATATAGCGCAGCATGAGGGTGTTTCCAAGGGGCTTGTGGCAAGGTCGGTGGAAGACTTGCTGGCAAAAGGGTATTTGGAGGTGGAACGGGACGAGGTGGACAGGCGTATCTGCCATCTGTACCTGACCCCGTCCTGCGACAATATCATTGCGCGGATTACGGAAAAGAAACAGGATTTCTTTAAGCGGCTGGTAAAGGATATTCCGGAGGGGGACGTCCTCACCACGGAGAGGACATTGCTCCGGTTTATGGAAAATATTACCTCTGTATAAAATTTCCATACATAACATTTGTACCTTCCGGAAAAAACAGTTGTATTTTCGCAAATAGAGCCTGTGCTTTCCCCAAACGCAGTTGTATTGTCTGCAAATATCAGTTGTGCTTTCCGGGAATATCACATGTATATTTTCGCAAATAACACTTGCACAATGCGAAAACACGAAGTATACTCATAGTATACTAAATAGAAAGCGAGTATATTATGGGACGGGAAAATAAAAAAGAAGCAGTTGCCGCACTGCACAGAGAGCAGATTGTTAATGCGGCGGAGGCGCTTTTTGCGGAAAAAGGCTATGCGCAGACCACCATTGAGGATATTTCCGGTGCGTCCGGTTACAGTCGCCGCACATTGTACGCCTACTATGTGAGCAAGGAGGACATTCTGGCGCGCATTGTGGAGAAAGGACTGGAAGTACTGCAGGAGAACGTGGAAAAGGCACTCTCCGGTTCCGGGGATTTCATAGAGCAGTACCGTGAAATCTGTGGAGCCATGAAAAGATACCGGGAGGATTATCCGTACTCGGCGGAGAGCGTCATTTTCGCCGATACAAGAGGGGTGCGGCATGCGGCGGCGTCCTCCGAAACCGTACGGCATATTCTGGAACTGGGAAACCAAATCAATGAACGACTGGCGGACTTTATCCGAAAAGGGCAGCAGGACGGCGTGGTGCGAAAAGATGTGATTCCCATGCTGACGGTGCAGATTATGTGGTCGCAGATGACGGCGCTTCTGACGCTGGTGAAGGGGAAAAGGGGATATCTTACCGCGCAATATGCCATGTCGGAGGAGGAATTGCTGGACTATGGATTCCGACAGATAGTGAACGCTGTTTTGGAGGTGCGGATATAGATGGCGGAAAAGGAGACCGGCGCTGCGTTTGCCCTTTCCTTACAGGGCGGTGCCGAGGCACAGAAAAAGCAGGTGGAAGCGGTTCTTTCCTGTAACGAAAAAACCTCTGCCAACGGACTGGCACTGACTGCGGAACAGGCACAGAGACTGGTGGAGGTACGGACGGGAAGCCTTAAGAAAACCGGACGCATCGAGCTTGGCAGGGGAATACTGGACAGGCTGATTCTGGCTTTCAGCGATTCGCCGTATCTGTCGCAGGACAATTACGAGGACACGCTGCAGGAACTGGTGGAACTCTTTTACAGCTTCAAAAACGAGGCGGACGACCGTGTCCGTGACGAGGTTTTGATTTCTTATATGAAAGAGGCGTTTGACGGTGAGTGCGCCGGTTCGGTGGAGCTTTTGGCGGAGGAGGCACTGCCGAAATTGGTTTATGAGGTCAACGGGCGGCTTGCAAAAATGTTTCAAATGCCGCAGGATGCGGGAGGTGACAGGTTATGATGGTGCCGCAGAAAGTGCCGGCGATTGACCGGACAAAACTGGGTGAAGGCTGTTATTTTGCCTCCCTTCTTTCTGAGGGGCAGGAGTGCGGACTTCTATCGGAGCGTGATGTGGAGCGTATTCAGGCAGAGAGCCTGTCCTTATTGGAGGAGTTAAACAGAAAGTGGAGCAGGGACGGGAGCAGCTCCTTGCGGTTGGAGAGGGCGCAGCAGTTTTTGGACTCGGTTTTCTATGTGACAGGAGTGTCATTAAAGGAATTCCCCACGCCGGAGGATGCGCTGGAGGCATTAAAACAGGAAGGTCTCACGGCATTATGGAAAAAGGGTCTCCGAAGTGTACAGCACCAAATTCAGATTGCCCATTTTCAGCAGGCCCAGCTCAAGCGGAATCTGTTTTTGTCGCAGAATGAGTTTTACCGCTCCACCGTGGTGGACGGAATGGATGGTTTTTTCCGGCAGTATCAGCCGGAGTTTGCGGCACATGAAATTCCCATTACTGTGGACTATCCCACCTTTTTGCCAATAAAGAATTTAAAAGGCATTGAATATATCAAGAGGTATCTTAAGTACATTTCCTATGAAAATCGGTTCTGCCTTTGCTTTGCGCCGGAAAAGGTGCACCGGCTTTTGTGCGGATTCCATGAGAACTACACGCAAATTCCCATGAACCTCTACGAGCCGGTGCTTGCCACGGCGTTAGGCTGTGTGTTGAATGGGATGTCGGTGGAGAATTTAGATTGTGACATAAGTGTCATGCAGAACTTATTCGCGGAGAGAAGTGCGGAGGAGATTGCGGAACCCTTGCGGAATGCCGCAGACTGGCTCGCAGGGGAGTGGTCTTTCTCTGCGGGACTGACCGGGTATCTGCAGGGCAGTGTCCCACAGGTTGCAAACGCGGTGGAGCGGGGAATTTTGCTGGGACATCTGGAGACGGTGATTTTGAAGCAAGATACTCCATTGAAAACCTCCGAAAACGGATTATAATGAAGATAAATCAGCGATTAGGAGGTATGCAGTCATGAATGAAACAATGCAGAGTATTTTGACAAGACGGAGTGTGAGAAGCTACAAGCCGGACATGATTCCCGAAGATGTGCTGGAGCGTATTCTGAAAGCGGGCACTTATGCAGCTACCGGCATGGGAAGACAGTCTCCCATCATTATTGCAGTGACCGACAAAACGATGCGCGACAAACTTTCCAAAATGAACGCAGCAGTCATGGGTACGGACACAGACCCTTTTTACGGCGCACCGGTGGTCTTGGTTGTGCTGGCAGATAAAAATATGCCCACCTATCTCTACGATGGCAGTCTGGTAATGGGCAATCTGATGCTGGCTGCGCACAGCGAGGGCATTGCAAGCTGCTGGATTCACCGGGCAAAGGAAGAATTTGCCTCCAAGGAAGGAAAAGAAATCTTAAAGTCCATTGGAATTGAAGGAGATTATGAAGGCATCGGACACTGTATTTTAGGATATGCACAGGGTGAGGAGCCGGAACCCAAAGAGCGCAAGAAAGATTACATATACTACGTAAAATAAAGAGAAAAAACGTTTCTAAAAAATCTCCGAAGCACTTGTAAGCGTGCTGCAAACGTGCTACCATATGATAAAAAGTAGTCAATAAGTACGATTGGTGTAGTTGAAAAGGAGAATGTATTATGAAATATGAGAAGCCGACAGTAGTTGCATTGAACGATATGTCTGAGGGTGTTTACCTGTCCAGCGGTTATGCAAGACATTGCGAGAGTATGTATATGAACGGAACTTATCAGGCACCCGAAGGCGGTAAGGTCATCGGAGGAATCTATACCTACGGTTCCATCGGATGCAGAAGCTGCCCGGCAGACATTAACTATCACTGTGCCATTGCCGCAGGAGAATTTGACAGTATCCGTGACGGCAAGCGTATGCCCCAGTGGGAGCTGAACGGACACAGTATCAGTGATACGTATATTAACAGTGCGGATTTTAATGAATTTGAGCCACGCTAGAAAAAGGAGGACGAAATGGGCGCAAAAAAACTTGGTTTTGGATTGATGAGACTGCCTCTTTTGGATGCAAATGATGATTCTAACATTGATATTGAGCAGACCAAACAGATGGTGGACACCTTTCTGGAGAGAGGTTTTACCTATTTTGACACGGCATGGATGTACTGTGGATTTAAGAGCGAAAATGCGGCGAAGGAAGCGCTGGTTGACCGCCATCCCAGAGACAGCTTTACGCTGGCTACCAAGCTGCATGCCGGATTTCTGAAAAATAAAGACGACCGCGACCGTATTTTCAACGAGCAGAGAGCCAAGACCGGAGTGGAATACTTTGACTATTATCTGCTGCATGACATCGGCACGCACCATTACGAAATATACAAAGAACTGGATTGCTTTAACTGGCTGGTGGAGAAGAAAAAGCAGGGCCTTGTAAAAAATATCGGCTTTTCCTTCCACGATAACGCCGCTTTGCTGGACAAGGTTCTGACAGAGCACCCGGAAATGGAGTTTGTACAGCTTCAGATTAACTATTTAGACTGGGACAGCGAGGGCGTGCAGTCCAGAAAATGCTACGAGGTAGCAAAGAAGCACGGAAAACCCGTGATTGTCATGGAGCCGGTAAAGGGCGGAACCTTGGCTAAGGTACCCGAAAAAGTAGAGAAGTCCTTTAAGGAATATCATCCCGATATGTCTGTTCCGTCATGGGCGGTGCGTTTTGCGGCAAGTCTGGATAACGTAATGATGGTACTTTCCGGTATGAGTAACATGGAACAGTTGTTGGATAATACCGGATACATGATGGATTTCAAGCCATTGAATCAGGAAGAGCAGGATTTGGTAAAAAATGCGGTGCGCATTATTAATTCAAATATTGCCATTCCCTGTACTGGCTGTTCTTATTGTACAGAGGGCTGCCCCATGCACATTGCGATTCCCAAATACTTTTCTCTCTACAATGCAGATTTGCAGGAGTGCAAGGAAAAGGGTTGGACGCCCCACGGAGAGTATTATGACAATCTCACCAAGACCTTTGGCAAGGCAAGTTCCTGTGTCGGATGTAAACAGTGTGAGCGTGTCTGCCCTCAGCACCTTTCCATCGTGGAGCATTTAAAGACAGTGGCGGAGTATTTTGAGCATTAATTTAAGCATTAGGCATTTAAGGAAAGCATGAAGGTTGTTTCATAAATCTGGAATGAAAAATTCCTGCCTGCTGCATAAATGGGTAGATAACGATTGCATTACAAGAATTCATATAAAATGTCCCGGAGTGTTTGAAACGAACATTCCGGGACATTTGTCATTTTGCCGAAGATATTGTCGGCTAAAAAATATCATTAATCAGTAAATATACAAAATGACTAAATTACAGTCGTTAAAATTGGTAAAATGAAACAAGTTGCATGATAACAATGTATAAAAAATTTTTATACATGGCAAATATGTGCAAAAATGCACAATTTAAACAATCTTATATTTTTGTTTCCTATGATACAGTAAACTGGGTAGCAAAAATCAAATACCAATTTGGAGAGGAGACAGAAATGAGAAAGAGGGCACTATCTTTCGTACTCGCGTTGAGTATGGTGGTAACGCTGTTCACAGGCAGTCTTACCGTCAACGCAGCAACTATTCCGCAGTGGGATTCCTCTACTGTCTATACAGGCGGTAGTCAGGTAACTTACGACGGAAAAACTTATGAAGCCAAGTGGTGGACACAGGGCGAGCAACCGGGTTCCAGCCAGTGGGGTGCTTGGAAACTGGTGGGCGGCAGCACAACTGACCCCGGAACCAATCCCGGTGGTGGTTCGGAGAGCAATCCTGAGGGAATTCCCCAGTGGGATGCATCTAAAATTTATACCAATGAGAAAGTTATTTATAACGGAGTGATTTATCAGTCCAAATGGTGGAATCAGAACCAGCAGCCTGATGAGGGTGATCCCTGGACAAAAATAGGTGAGGTGGACACCCCCGATCCGGTAGATCCTCCGGTAGAAGAGAACGAAGCACCTGTTTTGAACGGTGTTAAGGACTTAAGCATTGAAGAAGGCAGCACTTTCGATGTCTTGGCAGGCATTACCGCAACTGATAAAGAAGACGGTGACTTGACCGCAGCTATCGTAGTAACCGGTAAAGTAGATACTTCCGTTCCCGGTACATATGAACTGACCTATACCGTAACAGACAGCAAGGGCGCTTCTGTTTCCCGGAAAGCAATCATCACTGTTACGAAGAAAGAGAGCGAGAATCCTCCTGTAGCAGAGAACGAAGTTCCTGTATTAAAGGGCGTAGTTGCAGCAAAGACCATTGAAGTCGGCACTGCATTTGACCCTATGGCAGGTGTTACCGCAACCGATAAAGAGGACGGCGATTTGACCGCATCCATCGTAATAACCGGTAAAGTAGATACGACAGTTGCGGGCGTTTATGTACTGGTTTACAGCGTAAAAGATAAAGAAGGCCTGGAAGCAAAGGCAGAGAGCACCATTACCGTAAAAGAGAAGGTAGAAATTCCTGCCGGTGATTACAATCAGACCACCAATGTTAACGGGGTAAAATATCCTGCTAATTATTGGAACCGCAAAGTAGTTGGATATTTCCCCAACTATGCAATCAATTCCGAAGCACATGCTTATTTCAGCATTACCGATTTACAGTGGGATAAGCTGACTCATGTACAGTATGCTTTCGTTATTGCAGACGAGAATACTTTAGAGCTGGTTCCCAGTGATCCTGAAAATGATGTAGAGAGCCGTTTCGAGGGACGTACCTTCTATCACAAGGGCGAAGAAATCAAGATGGATGATACTCTTGGATATTATGGACAGTTCAACCTGATGCACACCATGATGGAGAAATATCCGGACGTTACCGTTCTGGCATCCACCGGTGGCTGGGCAGCTTCCCGTTCTCTCTGGCTTGTAACCGACAACGAAGAGAATATGCGTAAGTTTGCTAAATCTGCAGTTACTTTTGTAAGAAAATACGGTTTTGACGGTATTGACATTGACTTTGAGTATCCTTCAGAGACCTCCCAGTCCGGTAACCCCGAAGACTTTGACCTCTCTGAGCCCCGCCGTAAGGGTATTTCTCAGCGTTACGGCCAGCTGATTCAGATTCTGCGTGACGAGTTCGATGCAGCAGCAAAAGAGGACGGCAAGTATTACTGGGTAACCTCCGCTGTATCCGCTTCCTCCTGGGTTCTGGGCGGACAGACCAACGCATCTTATCTGGATAACCTTGATTTTGTATCCGTAATGAGCTATGACTATCATGGTGGCTGGAACAAATATGTAGAGAATCAGGCAAACATTTATGCTGACCCTGCAGATACCGAGACAGCAAGCATGGCAATTCCCACTCTGGGATTTGACTGGTCTTATAACTATTACAGAGGCGAAGTACAGTCTGAAAAGATTCTGATGGGTGTTCCTTACTACACCAGAGGCTGGACCAATGTAAACGGTGGAGACGGCACCGGACTTCACGGAAGCTCCGCAACCCCTGCTACCGGCAAAGACAATATCTGGCATGATTTGGATGCAAACGGAAACGAAGTTGCAGCAGGTGCAAACCCTCTGTGGCATGTACTGAACCTGATGCAGGAAGATTCCAACTACAAGAAATACTGGGATCCCGTAGGATGCGTACCTCACGTATGGAATGCAGAGACCAAGACTTTCATCACCTTCGAGGATGAGCAGTCCATTCAGGAACGTATCAATGTAGTAAAAGAGAAAAACTTAGGTGGTGTTCTTATTTGGGTTATGCACGGTGACTATGACTATGATGAGGCACAGGGCAAGTATGTGGTTGGTGATACCCTTACCACCATGCTCTACGACCAGTTCAAGGCAATGGGACCTGCAAAACTGACCACCGATATTGACATTGACAGCGAGACGGCTGACTTTGAAGTAAAATTCGGCGGAAAGTATGACCATCCGAACTATACCTATGAATTAGAGTTGATTAACCATACCGGTGAGGAGTTGAAGAATTGGGAACTTTCCTTCGACCTTCCTAACTCCGCAGTATGGGGCAGCAGCTGGGGAGGAACCGCTACCACGGCACCCAGCAAGACTCCCGGATTTACCACTGTAACCATCAAAGGACCCGGCTGGGTATCCATTCCCGACGGCGGCTCCTCCGGTGTTCTGCAGGGTACAATTAAGTTGAACTTCTCCGGAGTAAAGAACTTTAAGTTAAACGGCAAGGCAATGAAGTCTGAAGTAGAAGCTGAAATTGCACGCCTGTACCGCTAAGAAATGAGATAAGGACTGTCGCACCGAACAATCGGTGCGGCAGTTTTTTGGCTGTAAGATATTAGTAAGAAATGTATGAAAAATGTAAGGCGCCAAAGTGTTGACAAACAAAGCAACATACCGTTACCATAAATTATAGTATAAAGAGATAGTGACGATTCCGAAGAAAAGAGGGGGACGGTATGAAAAAACAGTTTGGGACAGCGGCAATAATTTTATGCCTGTTGCTTTGCTCCTGTGGCGCTAAAGAGCAGGGAGTGCCATTGGAAACCGGAGCACAGGGAACGGAGACGGCGGAAGAGACAACCGCCGCAGAACAGGAAAAGACGTATATTTTAAGGGATATTCCAATGCCGGATGCGAAGCAGGAGCTGGAACAGATTTTACCGGAAGGTGCGGAGAACTATAGGCTTTTTTGCGGTCTGGCAGGGGAATCCGTCTATTGTCTCTCGGAAGGCTATCCGCAGGTCGGAAGCTATGAGAAAGCAAATTTTTATGTGCAAAAACTTGCGGCGCCCTATGAAAAATGGGAGACTTTTACGCTTGAAGCGGAAGAATATTTCCCCGAAGAGATACCGACTGTGAGAAAAGCATATCTCACTGCGGACGGTACTCTTAAAATTTTGTTCGGCACGGAGAACGGCAATTATGTGGCGGAGTGGAAGGAAAATCAGGACTTTCAGGTGCGTGAGCTGCCCATAGACGCAGACTTGGGTGAGATATTTGAAAATCATCTGTTTGCAAATTGGTACGACGGAAACGAAGACGGACAGTTTTTGTGGAATGAAGAAAAGATGCTTCTATATGACGAAAATGGAACCGGGCAGACGACAGCATTGGATAAAACCGGCGCACTCATGATGCAGGCAACGGAAAATCCTTTTTCGGGAGAACTGTATTTCATGGGGTGCAATAGTGACTGCTGGACTCTGTTGGATGGCGCGGTGAACATTGAGGACGGCGGATTCGGCATTTGGTCTGCGGACAGGGAAACGCCTGTCTTTGCAGCAAAGAATACGCAGGACACCAAATCAGAACAAATGGGCTGTATGCTGGCGGACGACAAAAGCGGCTCTGTGGCATTTTCATCGGAAAAAGAGGGGTATCTGTGCAATCAGATGGGCATCTACTGTTTTTCCATGGAGAACGGGAGCAGAGAGCGGATATTTGACTTTAACGAAGCCGGAATGGGACCGGGTATGACCGCACCAATCCGGCAGATGGACGCTTCGGTAGGGCGGGACGGCAGCCTGTATATCCGCTGTGAATATATTGACGGAAAAAGTTGGTTTGCGAAGCTGGAGGAACAGACGCAGGCTGACCGCAAAAAACTGGAGTTGGCGGTAATCGGTGCGGACGCCTATTTGAAAAAAGCAGTTACCGATTACAACAAACAGAGCGATAAGTATGAGGTGATTTTAAGGGAATGTGAGAAAAATACGGATGCGGAGGACTATCGCAACCGGATAATGGCAGAGCTGAGCGCCGGAAAAGGCCCGGATATGATGAACCAATCGGTGCTGGACACGCAGGTCGGAGCAAAAAAGGGGTATTTGCTGGAACTGACGGAGCAGTTTGGGGAATACCGACAGAATATGTTTTCAAAGGCACTGGACATGGGAAAGGCGGGGGATAAGTATTATGGAATTCCCTATTCTTTTCAGGTGCAATCTCTGACGGCGGATAAAAAGGTAGTGGGCGACCGCACCGGCTGGACGCTGGAGGAAGCGATGGAGTGTATGGAGCAGAGCGGGGCGCGCACTTTCATGGCGAATGTGGACGGTGATTATCTGTATTTATATTTAGGATTATTGACGCAAAATCCTGCATTTGTGGACTGGGAAAACGGGATTAGCCATTTGAACGAGAAGCCGGCGCTGGATTTGCTGGAGTTTACCGCACGCTACTCGCAGAAGCCGGAGGAAGAGACGGAAAGCGCGCAGTTGCTTGCTTCCGGTGAAAGCCTGACAAAGATTGAGTATCTGGTTACGCCTCAGACAAACCGCTATTTGGAAGAATATATGCAGGGCAGGGAAGTGTATATCGGATTTCCGACCGAGGACGGCAGAGGCGGACACCTTCTGACAGGTAATGTTTTGGGAATCAATCAAAACAGCACCTGTAAGGATGGCGCGGTCGATTTTATCGAATACCTGCTGTCAGAGGAACAGCAGACGTATCTGGCGGACAGCATGAGAGAGGAAAAAGCGCTGGGAGGCTATCCCGTGATGCAGAAAATGCTGGAGAGCGCTTTTGGCAAAAGCAATCTGCGGGATATTGTCTGGAATGGGGAAGTTTTCGACCAGAGCGGCACGGAAGAAATCTGGAACATTCTGCTGGAGGAAACCGGGGCATACCGTACCGGAGATAAGACGGCGCAGGAAGTCATGGACGTTGTACATAACAGGGTACAGCTTTATTTGGATGAGCGATAATTGTTTATCTTTTTGCCTTTCGTGAAACTTTGCCTGTAATCCCGGAGAATTTCTTTATTATAATGATTATAATGGTGTTATGATGCCTGAAAAAGAAGTTCATGGGAGAAAGGAAAGAGAGGCAATATGGCATGCAGATGTATTATGCCATGCGGCATTGTCTTACACTTTTATACCGCTCAGAAACTGGAATAACCGATACAGAATGGGATATATTGTGAATTCGGTGATTTTGTGCATGGTGGTTGTGTATACCTTTATTCAAAATATAAAAGGGAGAGCCGGGGTTCTGAATCCGGTTCGGACAGCGGGTAAAATATACGAAATGACTGGGGACCTATATCAAATATCAGAATTTGCGTAAATATCGGTATTCGCGCAAATTCTGCTTGCAATTTGTGCGAATATATGCTACAATTTCACATTGTTAAGACTTCTATGTCTTGCATGGATGGATTCCCGAGTGGCCAAAGGGGACAGACTGTAAATCTGCTGCAAATTGCTTCGGTGGTTCGAATCCACCTCCATCCATTTGCGTTGATGAGTTCAATGGAACAGTGCTTAGCGCGTATGTCCATGCAGTAGAACATAACGCAATGCGTCAGCTGGTGTGGCGGAATAGGCAGACGCAAGGGACTTAAAATCCCTCGGGGGCAACCCCGTGCCGGTTCAAGTCCGGCCACCAGCATTTTAAAAGAGAGAGGAACACGACGGAATATCGTGTTCCTTTTTTGTGTGTAAAAGTTGAAGAATAGGATGATTCACGGCCGGGAAGCCGTGAAGTGGTAGGTATACGCTTTATTTCACTCTTAGCATTGAAAAGACTTGAATAATTTGCAGGCAAGAAGATGGCGAGAGTAGTGGTGGCATTTGAAATGCCAAAGAGTCATCAAGGCGGGAACCAACGAAAACCATAGTGAACAAGTGCTCCACAATACTAAAACTTAGCTGCGGGAATCTATACAAACTCATAAAGCTGAAAATTAGCTGCTGGAGGTCTATACAAAGTTTCCGGCTATTTTTCTCCCCTTTTTGAACTAAAAAGTGGTGACATTCTGTAAGATATATCTCTATAGACCGCCTTTACCTCGAAAATGAATTCCGAACACCTTGTTTTTTATGAAAAAGTGGAACGAAACTTCCAAAAATATTACATAGACCCCTGTCATTCTAGGCAAGTCCACGTTTGTGTGTAAATTCACTTTCTCTGACTTTGCAAAGAGAAAACGACAAAATGAAAGAATATAGACAACAGAAGATAATATTACATCTAAGGAAAACAAGGAAACAAAATAAAAAAATTTTACAGAGTGCCGTATTTCTCTTATTTTTATTGTGAAGAACAAAAAGCTAGGATATAATTATATACAACACTAGAGGGCGAGCCAGGAAAAGAAGAGGTGATATTATGCTGACCAATACTATGAAAGAAGATTTGGTGCATGGATTAATAGATATTTTTTCAGAGAATATTTTGGCGATTATACTGTATGGATCTGTTGCCAGAAATGATAATACGGATGAGAGTGATATTGATATTGCAATAATTGTGAAGAATGAAATGGATGATGCAACCAAGGAACGGTTTATTCGTTGGTCGGCGGAACTAGATCTTCGATATGATAGAGTATTTTCTATCGTTGACATTCAGGAAGCAAATATGGAAAAGTGGGGAGATGTTTTGCCCTTTTATCAGAATGTTCAGAAGGAGGGGATAGTTCTTTGGAAGGCAGCTTAAGAGAATTGGCAGGTTATCGTATGGAAAAAGCAAAAGAAATGTTATCTGCGGCAGAGGGGAATCTTGAAATCGGGCAATATAAAACCTCTTTGAATCGTTCTTATTATGCGATTTTTCATGCGATGCGTGCTGCTAATATTGTAAAAGGTTTTGATTCCTCCAAGCACTCTGGGGTGATTGCATTTTTTAATAAGGAATTTTTAAAGAGGGACTCATGGACAGAAATTTATCTGTTATCATAAAAAACAGTGCATTTTTGAGAGAAAAATCGGATTATGATGATTTCTTTATTGCTGGCAGAAAAGAAGCAGAGAAACAAATAAAAGATGCGAGAATATTTTTAGAGGCAGTAGAGAAGTGGTTAGAAAAGTGAGTATTGAATATAAAAGTAATTTTCAGTTATATACTTTGTCTATGTCCCCCAAGTCAGCGTCCCCCAAGTCAGCGTTCTGGCACATTTCTTTCTATATGGGGTCGTAGGTAGGGTGATTTTATTCAAGTCCGGTCACAAGTATACTAAATGAGAGAGGAACACGACGGAATATCGAGTCCCTTTTGTTTTTGTGTAAAAGTTGGAGAATAGGATGATTTACGGCAGGGAAATCGTGAAATGGTAGGTATACACCATACTTTGCTCTTAGTATTGAAAAGACTTGGATAATTTGCAGGCAAAAAATAGCGAGAGTAGTGGTGCCGTTTGAAATATCGAAAAGGCTATAAGGCGAGAACCCAACGAAAACCATGGTGAACAGTACTCCACAATACTAAAACTTAGCTGCTGGGGATCTATACAAACTCATAAAGCTGAAACTTAGCTGCTGGAGGTCTATGCAAAATTTCCCGCTATTTTTCTCCCCTTTTTGAACTAAAAAGTGGTGACATTCTGTAAGATATATCTCTATAGACCTCTTTTACCTCTAAAATGAATTCCAAACACCTTGTTTTTCGTGAAAAAATGGAACTAAACTTCCAAAAATATTACATAGACCCCTGACATTCTCTGATTTTGTAAGGGAGGGTAAAAGATAAATTGTAGGGTAGACCGCAAGATAAATGTGTGAAGAAACCCAAAAAACAAAAATACAGGGGAGAGTAAGTGTAAAAGTGCAGGAGGAACCCAAAGATAAAAGAGATAAGGAAGGCTGAAGGAGAAAAATGGAAGGCAAAGATGAAAAATGAAAGAAAAACAGTACAACATAACAAAACATACGAGGAATCCCGTTCGATGAGAATGAATTAAATAATAAAGGAAATAATGTAAACAAAAATTATGAAACAGGGACTTATACGGCTCAAATTAATGACTATGCGTTTATGCAGTTTAAGTTTGTTAATATCACTGACGAATCTCAGACGGAAGAAGAATGTCTGTTGTCATATGTAAGATATTGTTATACTTTTGTTCCCCAGCCCGATTATGAGCCTAATATGAATGCAGAGGTAACAGAGTGTATGTTTGATGCAGCGAAAAAAGTTTGTTTTTCATTCCCGGCAACGCTTACCAAGGAACAGCTTTTGGAAAACTGTAGCGAAGGTGCAGTGCAGGATGAGTATAATAATGTAGAATACGACATCGACTCAGAACTATATATGGGTGACAGTGGTTATCATTTCAAATTTAATAAAACCACAAATCAACTGGAGAACGTGTCTATCTCGTGGTTACCATAATGATATTTTATTAAAACGGAAATATAAAAAGAATCGCCTTTAGTGACTAGAGGCGATTCTTTTTGTGATTTATTACTTCCGATTTTATATCCGAGACCGAATGCAGCAAGCACAAGGCTTACAACAGCAATCAAATGTGTAATTGTCATCCTAGTATTTTTCGTAAAAATATGTAATTCATCAAAGAATGTTGAAAGAAACAGCTTTGAATGTTACAATAAGATTGAAATGTAACCAAATATTACAAAGGAGGACATTCAAATGCTTGTTTTTAGTACTAGAATTCCGCTTAAGGATACTGTGACCCAAGAAGATTGTTTGAGGCTTTTTATAGAGTGGATTACAGAGAGCCCACATTATTCTATTGATAATATAGATTATGACATAAGCTCATGTTCGGATTTTGATTTCTCAAAAGATAATATAGCCTTTTTCATTCGCCATATAAAAGATGAAAAAACAGAGCTTTCTGCATGCCGTTTTGAAAATAAAGAAACGGATTCGGTATGGTTTAATGATATTATTTTTTTGTGCGAAAATGGCATGAAATCTTTGCTGATTCAATTAAATTGCAATAGGACAAATTATAATACACAATTACCCCCCATACATAAGCCATATATAGTAAGAAAATTTGTAGAGGGAGGTTTTTGCAAGGATGATGCAGAAATTCCCGTGTGTGATACGCCTATTCAAGTCGATGACAAATATTATGATATCTGTGTAAAGATTATGCAAGGGATTTATACTAATTCTATGCCAATAGTGTATGTCAGCTGCGATTATATGGGGAAACATGTTATTAGTGCTGAATATTTGGCTAAACAATTGAGTGGAGTTGCGCATGTATTTGTTGAGAAAAATCGGGAGACGGCCTTACGATTACGAGATGATACGGATGGTAATAATGCACACACAGGATATGTTGGAATATATTTCCCAAGTACAAAATTGTGTCAAAAACACGGATTAGAGTATTATAGTGATGATAGAGAAATGGGAAATGAAATAATTAATTCTATTTGGAGTGCGTTGATTAATCGCGTAGACGCATCGGTATATAACTGGAACCAGATTATTGCTATTCAATCACGTCAAAAAATGTCTGAGTGGCAAGATATTAGTGCAAAGAATAAGGAACAATTGTCGGAGTATATGGACAATTTTGATGCAGAAAATAAATCTTTGCGTGATCAAATTGTAGAGTTAAATCAACAGGTGTATTCATTGCGTTCACAATTAGATGCGTTGAGACAATCAATAAAAGAAAATGAGGCAGGCAACTGCTTTTATAATATGGGTAAAGAACCAAATCTGTACACATCTGAGCGAAATGATTTATTGTTTAGTATTTTATCTCAGGTACAAAATAGATACGATGTTAATTCAAGGGGGTATATTTTAATCCAGTCTCTTTTGGAGGCGAATCCATATGTGGGCGAATGTTCAAAAATTATGGCTGAGGTGAGAAATGTATTTAGTGGTGATGGAAAATTAACAAGTATTAAAAAAGCACAATTAAAGAGTGTTGGATTTAGTGTAGAAGGAGACGGTTCGCATTATAAAGTTGTTTTTCATGATGCACGGTATATGTTTCCTGTTTCAAAAACACCTAGTGACTATCGGGAGGGGAAAAATACGATTTCTGATATTAGTAAAATTCTTGATATTGAGAAGAAGATATAGGGTGATACTAGTGGTATAAAGATATAAAATTAGTATTTAGTGAATTCTTAGTGTGAACGTAAAAGGTATTGATTTGCGCGCAGGCGTTGATGTTATTAATAGAGTAATAATTTGTTAGCCAATTTTGAGGAAATAATCCTATACACAAAAAGAGTAGTATAGGCAAATTTGATGAGAAGATATATACAAACAAGGAAGCACAAACATGCAAAAATCCACCTTCGACCTAATCTATGACATCGTAAAGCAGATACCATGCGGGAAAGTTGCCACCTATGGTCAGGTGGCTACGCTGGCGGGAAACAGAAGATGGTCGCGCGTGGTAGGCTATGCCCTGCATGACGCGCCGGATTCAGAAAACATTCCCTGCCACCGGGTTGTCAACCGTCTGGGGGAGGTTTCCGCAGCATTTATGGTCGGCGGGAAAAATCGTCAAATTGCTTTGCTGGAAAAAGAGGGTGTCCCGGTGGAAGGAAACCGCGTGAACTTAGAAAAGTACCAATGGAATAAAGTGACGCTTGAAATGATGGAATAACGGGAATCGGACTTAAGTCCTATTTTTTTAACATTTTTATTATAAAAAACTTGTAAAGTAGTGTCCGGCATACTAAGATAGTCTTATATAATTTACTTTGGAGGTAATAGCAGTGACTTAGTAATGTATGACGGAAGGAGAATAAGGTATGGAATCAAAGAACGTTCAGGCACCTATTTCGGAGCAAAAGATTTTCAAGATTATGGTATGGATTGTATTTCCGGTTTGTGGGGTTTTTCTTCTGAAAAATGTGATTGGAGGAAATCTTACGGGTATTCTTACGGTCGGAATTACGGCGGTAGTTTTTGGTGTTGCGCTTATCACTATGCGTATCTTAAAAGTTTCGGATGAGTATCGCCAGTTGGCTGCGGCAATTGGTCTTACTTTCGTGGAGTTTGTCATTTCACTTAACAGTGGCGATTATTATAGCGACGATTTTCCCTTGCTTCTGGCAATTACTGCAATGACGGCATTGTATTTTAAACCGAAATATACGGCAATTCAGTTGGGGGTCTGTGATGTCCTGCTGATTTTACTATACATAATTCATCCGGAAAAGGCGGAGAGCCTGAGCCAGTATATTATGTGCGTGGCTATTTTCAATCTGGCGGCTTTCTTGATTTTTCTTACCATTAAAAGAGGTCGTTCCTACATTGCAATCAGCGAAAATCGTGCCTGCGAGGCGGAAAAGCTGCTCAATTCGTTGACGCAGTTGGGAAATGAACTGCAGACCAATTTTGAAAATTCCACCAACAGAATTGAGACGCTGCGTACCACAAGGAAGCGTCTGGATGACAATACGGCGGAGTTAAAACAGGGTTCGGAAGAAATCATGGAAGGTGCGAGGGATGTCGCCAACACTTGTTATGAGGTAAAAGACAAAGTATCTGCCACGGGAAAACAGGTAGAAACTCTGACGGAAGGCGTTCACAATGTGGAAGATGCGCTTGCCGCCAACCAGCAGAATATTGAAGAAATGAGCCAGCAGATTGAGTCTGTGCAAAATGCAACCAGACAGATTAATCAGGTATTCTGTCTGCTGGAGGAGCAGATGCAGAAAATTTTTGCGGTGACGCAGCAGCTTGACAGCATTGCCTCCAGCACAAATATGCTGTCGTTGAATGCTTCCATTGAGGCCGCCAGAGCCGGACAAAACGGTGCCGGTTTTGCGGTAGTTGCGTCCAAAGTTCGTGACTTGGCGGTTGACAGCACCGCATGTTCCTCGCAGGTTGCCGGTGTCGTGGAGGAGATGCAGACCCAGATTCAGGAGACAACAAGACAGCTTGCGGAAAATGATACCATTATTGAGACTTCCCTGACAGCACTCAAAGAGCTGCAGGACGGTTTCCAGCAGCTTACAAAACAGTTTGGCACCCTGTACCAGAGCATTGAAAATCAGAATAATAATGTTTCGGAAGTGGACGCAATTTTTGAGCAGCTTCGCGATAAAATTGACGAGGTATGCCATTTCACGGAAAATAACCAGAATTCCGTGGAGGCAATCACCGACGCCATTCTGGTTTATAAAGAGGGAGTGGAGCAGATGGTGGATGACTCCATGCGCGTCCATACCTTGTCCAGTGATATGCTGGAGATTTCGGGAGTGGAGGCGTAACCGCTCCAAGGTCACGGAACTCAATCTGCCAGAACACAGGGCAGTGACAACGTAGTCTACCTGATGCCGTAGTATGGAAACTTAATCCAGCCCGGTTGCTGCCACAGCACTACGATTTTGTTCTGCGGAAATTAAGTGGCGGTAATCTTGAGTGCTAGGCTTAGTGTAACAGGATTCACCCCAATCATCTGTGAAACATAACAAAGTATAAAAAAGCAGGAATCCTCACATCATAGTTGTATATAAAACAGGCAAAAACCCAACTATGGAGGTATGTAAGATGGACAATCAAGCACTCACTAATCTGACATACGGAGTGTTCCTGCTTTCCACAAAATTAGAAAATATTACAAACGGCTGCATAATTGACACCTGCATACAGGTTGCCAATGAACCGGTTCAGGTGGCATTTTCCGTTTCAAACCGGACTTACACCTGTGAGCTGTTAAAAAAGAGCGGCGTATTTACCATGAGTATCTTAAATCAGGACTGTACCTTTGAGACCATCAGGCATTTCGGCTATCAGACCGGAAGAGAGGTCAAAAAGTTTGCAGGGCTGAATGTGCCCACAGACGGGAACGGTGTTCCCTACTTGGGCTGGCAGACCTGCGCGGTGCTTTGCGGCAAGGTGGTGAATCGGCTGGATTTGGGAACGCATACCCTGTTTGTCGGGGAGCTTGCGGAGGCGAAAGTGCTGAATGATACAACTCCGCTCACTTATGCGGAGTACCAGAGTCGCGTCAAGCAACAGCGTGATAACGCTGCTTCACAATGACACTTGCAGCCAGGCACCTCGCATCCGGCCACTTCATGGTGACACTCGCAGCCTGCATCCCTTAGAATAACTCTACCCTGTGTAGGTAGGCATTTTCACCGGCACGTAGTATTCTGAAACTGCAAAGGAGGAAATGCGTATGAATCAAGATGTGACAGGAGCAATTATTAAGAGACTGCGTGAGGAAAAGGGGTTTACCCAGAGCCGATTGCCAAGGCATTGGGCATATCTGTTATGGAACTTTTATCCGGCGATAACATCACCAATGAGAACCGTTCTTTCAACATGAAAAAAATAAAATTCTATGTCTGCCCCATCTGTGGCAATGTCATTACCGCCATGGGTGAAAGCCTGATTAGCTGTTGCGGTATTACGCTCCCGCCCTTAGAGGCGGAGCAGCCGGAAGAACCCCATGCGCTGACAATCCGGCAGGTGGAAGATGAGTATTACGTGACGGTGGAGCACGAAATGTCAAAACAGCATTACATTTCGTTTCTTGCCGGCGTATCGGACAATGGGATTCAGCTCGTAAAATTTTATCCGGAGGGCAATGCGCAGGCGCGGTTAAAAAAGAGCGGCATGAGAGCCGTCTATTACTACTGCAACCGCCATGGGCGGTTTAGGCAGACCATTTGAAAGGAACTTGTATGATTAGCAAAACGTATGAGGCAGGGTACTTAAAAGAGTACAAGTATGTTGTCATTTTGTCTGAAATGAAAGGAAAATTCCTGTTAAGCAGGCACAGAGAGCGCTCCACATGGGAAATGCAGGGCGGTCATGTCGAGCCGGGAGAGACACCTATGGCGGCGGCAAAACGGGAATTATACGAGGAATCGGGGGCTGTGGATTTTTATATCACGCCCCTGTGTGATTATTGGGCGGGCACCGAGGATGGAAAAAGCGGTGATAACGGTATGTTATTCAAAGCAGTTATCCATGAGTGCGGAGCCATACCGCCCAGTGAGATGGCGGAGGTAAAGCTGTTTGACACGCTGCCGGAAAATCTTACCTATCCCCAGATTGCGCACGACCTGCTCCGGTGCCGGGAAGAACACAAAACGGGATTCCCCTTCCGAAAGATTGCGGAAATGCTTTTGGAGGAGGGCGCGGAACAAAATCCCGGAAACTGGGTTTCCCACAGCAGATACGTGGCAATGGCAGCAGAGCAGATTGCGGCAAAGTGCAGCGGAATGGACGCTGACAAGGCGTATGTATGCGGGCTGCTTCACGATATTGGGCGCAGGTTTGGAATCAGTCAGATGGCGCATATCTATAATGGCTATCATTATCTGATGGAGCTGGGGTATCCGGTGGCGGCGCAGATTGCGCTGTCCCATTCCTTCAATCTCAAGAAAATGGACGATTACATAGGAAAGTGCGATATTTCTGAAGAACAGCGGGCGGAGCTTGGAACGCTTTTGGAAAATGCCGTGTTTGATGATTACGATTATCTGATTCAGCTTTGTGATTCTATAGCGAAACCGGAGGGTATTGTTTCTTTGGAGGAGCGCATGGAGGACGTGAAAAGCAGATACGGTCACTATCCGCAGGAAAAGCTGGACAGGAACCGTGAACTACAGGCGTATTTTGAGAAGAAGTCCGGGAGTGGCAGATAAGGAATCTTAAGAAACATGGTATCATTTGACAATATACAAGCTATCGTGAGCGATTTTGACGGAACGATTTTGCGGGACGGAATGACATCGCCGTCTCCGTATTTTTTTGAATTGATAGAAAAAGCGTTGGACAGAAACATTGCTTTTATTGCCGCCAGCGGAAGGCAATACGCCAATTTGAGGCATTTAATGGAGCCGTTGTCGGACCGGATAGGATATATTTGCGAGAACGGCTGCTTTGTGGTGTATCAGCAGAGGGTAGTGTACAAGAGTGTGTTTCCCCAACAGCTGGCGGCACAGATATTGGCGAATATTCCGAAAGAACAGCAAAGGCAGGTCTTGGTGTCGGGGGAAAGCAGAGGATATTTGTTAAAAGGGAATCCGGATTTTGCAGACCATATGCGCAATGTGGTGGGAAATGATTGTGAACCGGTGAACAGTTTTCAGAATATACAAGATAATATCGTAAAAATCGCGATTCGGTTTGACAGCGGAATTCCCGCAGACACAACCTGTTTTTTTCAACAAAAGTATGGGTCGAAGGTAAACATTGTGGATGCAGGAAACAATTGGCTGGATTTTAATATGGCGGGTTCCGGCAAAGGACCGGCGCTTGCCGCATTAGCGGACGTTATGAACATTTCGCCGGATCATATGATTGCATTCGGCGACGGTGAGAACGACATAAGCATGTTAAAGGCGGTAGGTATGAGTTATGCGGTTTCCAGTGCAAAACCCTGTGTGAAGGACGCCGCCGGTCATGTATGTGACAGCGTGGAAGAAATTTTGGAAAGAATCCTTTTGAAAAGGTGAAAGACGTAAAGGAGCGGGCAGCGGATGACAGAAGAGTTACTGTGTAAATTGCAGGAGATAACGCCGGAAGAGGAAAGAATTTTATCCGGGCAGAGCAGCATAGAAAAAGAATTATATATGGACGCGGAATCGGACGTTGTGGACGCAAGGCGGCTGCTGGATGCAGGCAAGCTGATTCAGGTACGCACGCATACCCGGTTTATTCATTTCCCGCCGCACACGCATAATTATGTGGAAATGATTTATATGTGCAAGGGAAAAACGCACCATATTGTGAATGGTGAGGATGTGGTATTAAATCAGGGGGAACTGCTTATATTAAACCAGAACGCCGTTCAGGAAATATACCCGGCGGGAAAAGATGACATTGCTGTCAATTTTATTATTTTACCGGAATTTTTTGATTATGGGCTAAAAATGATAGAAGCAGAAGAGAATATGCTGCGGGATTTTGTGATTAACTGTCTGCGGAGCCGGAATACGGAATCGGGTTACATGAATTTCAAAGTTGCGGATGTGTTGCCGATTCAGAACCTGATTGAAAATCTGATATGGACGATTGTGAATAAACAGCCCAACAAAAGAAGTATCAATCAGGCGACCATGGGACTGCTTTTCCTCCATCTGATGAACTACATGGATAAATTGGAAACCGATACAAGGAGCGAGCAGTATAAACGGATATTACAGGTTTTAGGATATGTGGAAGAACATTATCAGGAAGGGGAGCTGACGGAATTAGCGTCCAATATGCACTACAGTGTGTACTGGCTGTCTAAGGAAATCAAGAAGCGAACAGGAAAAACTTACACAGAGCTGGTGCAGGATAAACGTCTGAGGCAGGCGGCGTATTTACTATCCACCACAGCAATGTCGGTGATGGAGGTATCGCAGGCAGTAGGCTATGACAATATCAGTTATTTTCACAGATTGTTTCAAAAGCGTTACGGGGTGACACCAAAAAAATACAGATATGGCAAATAAGGACACTTTTTTAAACAAAAGGTGTTCTTTTTTTTGTCCTTTTAAGTTGCTATCCTTATAGTAAACAAGACAGAGTTACCAATATCACACAAGAGGAGGAAAGCGCATGGAGCAGTATTTTCTGGCGGTAGATATAGGTGCATCCAGTGGACGTCACATTTTAGGACATATGGGAAATGGACGGTTGGTTTTAGAGGAAGTATACCGTTTCCCCAACGGAACCGTTAATAAGGGCGGTGAAATGTGTTGGGAGGTTGACAAACTTTTTGAAGAGATAAAAACCGGAATGAAGCGATGCAAAGAAATAGGGAAAATACCGTACAGCATGGGCATTGATACATGGGCGGTAGATTTCGTATTATTGAACGACCGCAATGAACGGCTGGGAAACGCAGTCGGGTACCGCGACAAGAGAACGGAAGGCATGGACGAGGAAGTCTACAAGATTATATCGGAGGAGGAACTGTATGAGAGAACAGGTATTCAAAAACAAATTTTCAACACTATATATCAGATAATGTCGGTTAAAGTTAAGAAACCGGAAGTCTGGGAAAAGACGGACAGTATTCTTATGATACCGGACTATTTTAACTTTTTGCTGACCGGTAGAAAAGCTACCGAGTACACAAACGCAACAACAACCCAGCTGGTAAGTCCCGATACGAAGGACTGGGATGCGGAATTGCTGAAAAGGCTGGGATACCCAAGACACATTTTCCCTAAAATTGAAAAGCCGGGAACTTTGCTGGGAGAGCTTAGCAGTGAAGTCAGTGAAGAAGTCGGTTTTTGCTGCAAGGTGGTTCTTCCGGCGACACATGACACCGGATCGGCAGTGGTGGCAATACCAAGCGTAGAAAGAGATACCTTATATATCAGTTCGGGAACATGGTCGCTTATGGGAACAGAGTTAAAAACAGCGGACTGTTCGGAGCGAAGCAGAACCCATAATTTTACGAATGAGGGCGGATATGAGTACCGTTTTCGATATTTAAAAAACATTATGGGACTTTGGATGATTCAGTCCGTAAAAAAGGAAATTGGCGGCGAGAAGAGTTTTGGAGAAATATGCGCTGCGGCTTCGGACTGTGACATTGCCTCCGTGGTGGACTGCAATGATGCACGGTTTCTGGCGCCGGAAAGCATGACTGAGGAAATACAGGCGGCATGCAGGGAAACGGGACAGCAGGTGCCACAGGGAATTGCGGAGGTGGCAGCAGTCATCTATAGAAGCCTTTCCGTATGTTATGCGAAGACCGTGAATGAGTTGGAAGAGCTGACAGGAAAAACATATGAAAAAGTATATGTGGTCGGCGGAGGAGCAAACGCAGAATATCTGAACCGTCTGACGGCAAAGGCAACCGGAAAAGCTGTTTGTGCAGGCCCGACAGAAGCTACGGCGATTGGAAATCTGGCAGTTCAGCTTATGGCTGCAAATGTGGTTACAGGAATTGAAGAGGCGCGTGCCTGCATTGCCCAATCCTTTGAAATAGCAAAGTATGAATAACCTTTTTATCAAAAAGAAAGAGAGAGGAACAGCGTATGACGACGAAAGAGAGATATGAAGAGGCAAAAAGAAGATACAAAGTGCTTGGTGTGGACACGGATGCGGCAATTGAGAAATTAAAAAACATCCCCGTTGCACTTCACTGCTGGCAGGGAGATGATGTTACCGGTTTTGACCATGACGGCCCGCTGACCGGTGGTATTCAGACGACCGGCAATTATCCGGGAAAGGCACGGAATCCCAAAGAATTAATGGAGGACTACGATAAGGCAATGAGCCTGATGCCTGGCAAAAAGAAGTTAAACCTTCATGCAAGTTACGCTATTTTTGAAGATGGTGAATTTGTTGACAGAGACAAACTGGAGCCGAAGCACTTTGCAAAATGGGTGGAATTCGCGAAGGAAAGAAACCTTGGAATCGATTTCAATCCGACCTTTTTTTCCCATGAAAAAGTGAAGGATGGACTCACCCTGTCAAGCCCGGACGAGGAGACAAGAACTTTCTGGATTAATCACGGAAAAGCCTGCATAAGAATTGCAGAATATTTTGCAAAAGAGACCGGCGTTCCCTGTGTTATGAATATCTGGACGGGAGACGGGTTTAAGGACATTCCTGCTGACCGCATGGGTCCCCGTATGAGATACAAAGATTCCATTGAACAGATTATCAGTGAGCCGCACGATACCGGCTTGGTGAAGCCCTGTGTAGAGTCAAAGGTATTCGGAATCGGCGTGGAGTCCTACACAACAGGATCGGCAGAATTTACCTTATCCTTTGCAGCATCCCATCCGGGAGTACTCCCCCTGATGGATAACGGGCATTATCATCCCACCGAGGTGGTTTCCGATAAGATTCCGGCACTGCTTTGTTTCTTCCCGGAAATTGCATTACATATTACACGCCCGGTGCGCTGGGATTCCGACCATGTGGTTCTCTTTGATGATGAAACAAAAGAGATGGCAAAGGAAATCGTCCGCTGTGACGCATTGAACAGAACTTATATGGCGCTTGACTATTTTGACGCAAGCATTAACCGTATTGCAGCGTGGACGGTAGGTTTCAGGAGCTGGCAGAAAGCACTGCTTATGGCGCTGTGCACACCCAATGAGAAATTCAGACAGCTTCAGGACGAAAACAGAATGACGGAACTGATGGCAATGCAGGAGGGAATCAAAACCTACCCGTTTGGTGATGTGTGGGCAGCTTACTGCGAAGCCTGCGGAGTGTCCGGCGACCTTGAATGGCTCGATGAAATCAAAAAATACGAAGAGACTGTTTTAAAAAACAGAAAATAAGAGAAAAGAGGATAAGGGAATGAAAGTATTAGATGCAAAATTTGTGCAGGGTTTTATCCGTATGGCAAATGACGGCTGGGAGCAGGGATGGCATGAAAGAAATGGCGGAAATCTCTCTTATCGTATTAAACCGGAGGAAGTGGATTCGGTAAAAGAAAATTTTGTATGCAGGGAGTGGCAGCCCATCGGAACAACCGTAAAGACACTGGCAGGAGAATATTTTCTGGTGACGGGAAGCGGAAAATATTTTCGCAATGTCATTTTGGATCCGGAAGATTCCATGTGCATTATCGAGCTGGATGAAACAGGCGAAAATTACCGGATTGTCTGGGGGCTTGTCAATGGCGGCAGACCCACCTCAGAATTGCCGTCCCACCTCATGAACCATGAAGTTAAAGTAATTACAACAGGCGGAAAGCACAGAGTAATTTATCATGCGCATACTACCAATATTATTGCACTGACATTTGTACTGCCGCTGGAGGATAAAGTATTTACCAGAGAGCTATGGGAAATGGCAACGGAATGTCCGGTAGTATTCCCGGAGGGAGTGGGCGTTGTACCGTGGATGGTTCCCGGCGGTAGAGACATTGCGGTTGCTACCAGTGAGCTTATGAAAAAATATAATTTGGCTATTTGGGCGCATCACGGGATGTTTGCCTCCGGTGAGGATTTCGACTTAACCTTCGGACTCATGCACACCGCAGAAAAGTCCGCAGAGATTCTGGTAAAAATGCTCTCCATGCAGTCCCATAAGCGCCAAACCATTCAGCCGGAGGATTTCCGCAGTCTGGCAAAGGACTTCCATGTAACTCTGCCGGAGGAGTTTTTGTACGATAAGCCGGAAAATTAAATAAAAAGCCGGTGATGGGGGAGGGCAGGTTTTGGAGTGGAATTTTCAGAGAATAGGATATTTTCTTAAAGCGGCGGAAGAGAAAAGTTTAAGTGAAGCAGCAAGGAAAATGTTTTTTACACCTCAGGCATTGAACAAGAATCTTCGGCAATTGGAATCGGAACTAGGCATAAAACTGATAAACCGCGAGTGTGGGGCGCCGGGCAGCGGAGAAAAAATGAACCTGACACTTGCGGGGGAACGGCTAAGGGATATTTTTATGCCCTGTTATCGGGAATATGAGAAAGCAGTGCTGAAAATGGGAAATTACATTAACCATAGAAAGAGGAAACTGCGGATTGCATATTTCCGGGGGATAAAGAAAGATGACCTGCTGATGCCGCTGTTTAAATATTTGCGGAACAGCGGACAGTTTGAAAGCATTGAATTGGTTGGCGGAGAATTGGGGGATGTTCTGGAGTGGGTTTCCGAAGAATTTTGTGATGTAGGTCTGACAAATATCCATGAAAAGGAGCGGAAGCACAAGGAACTGCAGTATGCTCCCATCAAGACAATGCCGGCAAAAATTTTAATCTCTGAAAACCACATATGGGCAAAAAAGCAGGCTGTCACGGTGCAGGACATGGCGGAGGAAGTAATGGCTGCTATACAGTGGAAGGAAGAATTGGAAAAAGACAGTTTCTACAAGAACGTCTGTGTAAAAGAGAAAAAAATGGTTCCCGATTTGGACACCATGCTTACCGAAATACAGACGGGAAAATATTTTGGAGTGATGAGCGCGGAATTTGAGGGAGATTATAACAAATCCTACCGCCTACTTGATTTACCAAAAGAAGAGGCTTTTTCCTTTGTGACAACTATTATATACAAGCAGGGTACGTGCTTTCAAGAATTGTTCCGGAAGATGATTTCGGAACAGAAAGCAATTTTCGATAAGTAAATCCTTTCTTCTTTAAAAAGCAACGAAAAGTTGATGAATATCAATTTTTCGTTGCTTTTTATTTGCGTATACAGCCAATAGAATAGACAGTGAACAATTGGTGATTCATGGCAGGAAGGCAAGATAAGGACGAAGATGCTTAATACTCGCAGGAAAAGAAGATTAGGGGATATGCTGCTGGAGGAAGGGATTATCAGTGAAAAACAGCTTGCAGAGGCTCTTGAGGTAAAGGAAAGGGAGCAGGGCAAGCGTTTAGGGGAAGTATTGGTATCCTTAGGATATGTAAGCGAATTACAGATAGCTAAGATTTTATCCGCACAGTTAAAAATAGAATACATTGATTTGAATGAAACGGAAATCAAAGAGTCGGTATTGCAATTGGTGGATGCCGCTGTTTTACGAAAAGGAGCAGTCATTCCGGTAGGGTATGCGCCGGACAATATGAATGAGCTGCTGCTGGCAATGGCAGATCCCATGGATATGCACACGCTGGATGATATTTCCATTATAACAAATCTGCGTATCCGTCCGATGGTAACTACCACGCATGATATTATGCTTGCTCTGGATAAGTACTATGGCAATACGGAGGCAATGAAGGTTGCTAAGGAGTACGCGGAGGAACGCAGGCAGCAGTTGGAGGAACAGGATGAAAAACCGGATGAGGTAGCCGGTTCCCCCATCGTGTTACTGGTAAATACCATGATTGAACAGGCTGCGCGCCAAAATGCCAGTGATGTCCATATTGAGGCACTCGAAAACCGGGTGCGCATCCGGTACCGGATAGACGGTGTTCTGTATGAAAATGCGCAGTATGAATTATCACTGCTTCAGGCGATTATCGCCCGAATAAAAATCATAGGCGGAATGGACATTTCCGAAAAAAGAAAGCCGCAGGACGGACGAATTACACTGGAAGTGGACCATATTGAATATGATGTCCGTGTATCTATACTGCCTACCGTGTATGGAGAAAAATGCGTAATGCGACTTGCGCAGAAGAAGGCATTGAACAGGGACAAAAGGGAACTGGGATTTGCGGACAGAGAATTAGACGTGTTCCAGCGGATGCTCAGCCAGCCCAACGGAATTTTGCTGGTAACGGGACCGACCGGAAGCGGTAAGTCAACGACATTATATACAGCGTTAAGTGAATTGAATACCGATAAGGTAAACATTATTACGGTGGAAGACCCGGTGGAGGCAAATATCGACGGTGTAAATCAGATACAGGTGAACACAAAGGCAGACCTGACATTTGCGTCAGCTCTGCGTTCCATTTTGCGTCAGGATCCGGACATCATTATGATTGGAGAAATCAGGGACAGGGAGACGGCGGAAATAGCTGTTCAGGCATCTATCACGGGACATTTAGTGGTAAGCACCCTGCATACAAACAGTTCCGCAGCAACCATAACCCGTCTGTTAAACATGGGCGTGGAAAGCTATCTGTTAGCGGATTCTGTTATTGGTATCATTGCGCAGCGTCTGGTCAGAAAACTGTGCCCGGAATGTAAGAAAGCAAAAAGACCGACGGCGGGCGAATGTAAGTTGCTGGATTTGCCGGCGGTAACGGAAAAAATTATTTATGAGCCGACCGGCTGCAGTAAATGCGGACACACCGGGTACCGTGGAAGGACGGGCGTCTACGAGATGATGGAGATTACACCGGAAATGAAAACCCTGATTGCAGAGCACGCATCGACGCAGGCTATGAAAGAACTGGCAGTAAAACAGGGAATGGTGACGCTGGCAAAAGGAGCAAGGGAAAAGGTATTGACCGGAGTAACATCGGTGAGTGAGCTGTTTGGAGTTTCAGCTGAGGATTAGGGCAGAAGAAGGAGTGGGGAATGAGAACAATAGAATCCTATTTACAGGAAGCGTATGAAAAGGGGGCGTCAGATATTCATTTGGACCCGGCGAGCACGGTTCGGTACCGGATTGACGGAGAACTGGTTGCTGCATCGGAAGAAAAACTTTCCTCCTATCAAATCGAGGAACTGATGTCGGCGTTTATGACATCGGAACAAAAGGAAGCATTGAGGATGAGAGGTGAAATTGATTTTTCACATTCCGTGGAGGGGCGTTACCGGGTTAGAGTGAATGTTTTCCGGCAGCGGGGAACCTATGCTGCCGCCATCCGTCTTTTATCCTCTGAAATTCCATCGGCAAGACAACTTGGAATACCGGAATCGGTACAACTGCTGGCGGGCAAAAAGCGGGGACTTGTGCTTGTGACAGGACCGACAGGAAGCGGTAAATCTACCACACTGGCATCGCTGGTACATATCATTGCGAAAAAATATCCCAAAATCATCATAACGCTGGAGGACCCCATTGAGTTTCTGCATACTCATGACAGGTCGGTTGTGCTTCAGAGGGAGATAGGAAACGATACGAGCAGTTACGCATGTGCGCTGAGAGCTGCTCTCAGAGAGGACCCGGATGTCATTCTGGTGGGAGAAATGAGAGATATAGATACGATACGCATTGCAATTACGGCGGCAGAAACGGGACATTTAGTGCTATCCACGCTGCATACGAACAATGCACCGGCGACCATTGACCGTATCATAGATGTTTTCCCTCCGCACCAGCAGCAGCAAATCAAAATACAGCTTGCAAATGTGCTGGAAGGAATTATCGCCCAGCAGCTGATTCCGAAACGGGGTGGCGGAAGAGTGGCTGCGTTTGAAGTAATGCTGGCGGCACCGGCAGTACGCAATCTGATACGGGAGGGAAAAAGTTTCCAAATTCCGTCGCTGATTCAAACCAGTAAAAAATACGGAATGCAGACAATGGATGATGCAATCTACGATTTACTGATAAAGGAGTTAATCAGTGCTGAGGATGCAGTTGCCTTTGCACAGGATACGGTGGCGATGCAGCAAAAAATCGGAGTACGTTAGGGAGGGAATATAAGTGCCAAACTATGCTTATATTGCAGTTGATAAAAAAGGGAAAGAAAAAAGGGCGACGATAGAATCGGAGAATTCCGACAAAGCGGTGGAACAAATCCACAAAATGGGGTTGATTCCGGTAGACCTTAGAGAAGTCGGAACGCTCGGAACGGAATTAAAAATAAATATCAACAGAAAAGTCAAGACAAAAGAGCTGGGATTGTTTTGCAGGCAGTTTGTCAGCATGGTGTCGGCAGGCGTGACCATTATAGACGCATTGCAGATGCTGGCGGATCAGACGGAACATAAGACATTGCGGGATGCGCTGCAGGGATGCTGCGGTGAGGTAAAGAAAGGACGACCGTTATCGGAGGCAATGGGGCATTACCCAAAGGTTTTTCCCGAAATGATGATTAATATGGCGGAGGCGGGTGAAACATCCGGAAACATTGAAAATGCTTTTGCCAGAATGGCAATTCAATTTGAAAAATCGGCAAAACTAAGCGGATTACTGGTGAAATCAATGGTATATCCCATTGTGCTCATGATTGTGGCGCTTGTGATTTTAATTGTCATGATAGTGTATGTCATTCCCGGATATGCGCAGACTTTTGCGGAAAACGGCATGGAATTGCCGGGCATTACCAAGGCGATGATGAGCATGAGCAGAGTCATTCAGGGCTACTGGTACATTTTCGTGATTTGCATTGTGACAGGAATCCTGCTGATAATTCGTTTTCGGCGTTCTGAGACAGGAATTCACTTTTTTAGCAGACTGTCCATCAAACTGCCGTTATTTGGAAAACTTAATATAAAGACCTATGCCTCTCAATTTTCCAGAACACTGAGCACTTTGGTGCATGCCGGTATTCCGCTGATTGACGGACTCCGGGCAGTGTCAAAGACCATGAAAAATGCGTTGTTCCGGGAACATCTGGAAGAGGCAGCCGAGGAAGTCTCCAAAGGGGTGCTTTTATCGGAGGAATTAAAACGTGAGAAACTGTTCCCGCAGATGGTTCCTCACATGGTTGCCATCGGGGAAGAAACCGGAGACTTGGAAGGAATGCTGGATAAACTGGCGGATTATTATGACCAAGAGGTTGAGGTGACGACACAGACGGTCATGGCAGCCATGGAGCCTATGATAATCATTGTGATGGCAGTGGTTGTGGTTCTTTTGATAGCGTCCATTTTTGCCCCCATGCTGTCAATGTATGACCAGATTGGCAATATGTAAAACGAATTAAAACCCTGAGGATAGGGGAGGGTTTTAAGAAATATATTTCAAAAACGAAAGGTTAAAAGGAAGGAAAAGTTATGAAAAAAAGTCTTATGAACAAGAAAAACAAGGGATTCTCTTTAGTTGAGCTGATTATTGTAGTTGCTATTATGGCAATTCTGGCAGGTGTTTTAGTACCCCAGTTTATCCGCTACATCGGTGCATCCAGAATCAATGGGGACCTTCAGAATGCACAGCTTATTTATGATGGCGTATCTGCAATGATTGCACAGGACGGTGCAAACGGAACTTCTTTGTCAGCAGATCCTTATACAACTGCAACAAATGACGGATTCACCATTAGTGCAACAAACGTAAATACCCTGACAACCGGAAATGCTATCCTGAATGCCATCGGCGGAAGCGCTGCAGCAGTAAAGGTGGACAATACATATCATTTTGAAGTATCTGCAGACAGAGACGGAAATGTTACCGTAAATGTAAACAACGGTACAGACACTGTTCAGTTGTGCCCTTATGATGAGACCGCAGCAGCCGGTACAGCTTGGGAGAAATAATTTTTAACGAAAGGAAATGACGGAAAGCATGCTGTTACTTGCCGCAATATTAATATTTGCATATGGAATTTGCATAGGAAGTTTTCTGAATGTATGTATCTTTCGGATTCCACAGCAAAAGGATATTGTAAAAACACGGTCTGCCTGTATGAACTGTGGTTATCAGTTGAAATGGTACGATCTGATTCCTTTGGTGAGTTACATATTATTGAGAGGAAAATGCCGGAAATGCGGAACGAAACTGTCTGTACAGTACCCTATCATCGAAGCGTTAAACGGTGTTTTGTATCTTGTGATTTGCAGTGTCAAAGGGATAACGGTTGACAGTGTGCTTTGTTGTTTCCTTACATCAGCATTGATTGTTTTGGCAGTTATTGATTTTAGGAAATATGAGATTCCGATAGGGATTAATATATTTATTTTTGCATTGGGCGTTATCCGGTGCATTGGTGACATGAATAATATCATAATACATTTGATTGGAATGACGGCAGTGAGCATATTTTTGTTATTGCTTCAGCTTTTGACTGCCGGCACGGCAATCGGGGGCGGAGATATTAAATTAATGGCGGCAGCGGGCTTGTTTCTTGGCGGAAAAGATATTGTGCTGGCGTTTGTAGTAGGATGTATAGCAGGTTCTATCGTGCATCTGATAAGAATGAAAGTGGAAAAAACGGGACATATGCTGGCTTTCGGACCATACCTTGCGTTTGGAATCTGGATAGCTGCTTTGTGGGGAGAGAGATTTTGGAATTGGTACGAAGCAATATGTTTGGGATAAACATTAATGGAGAGAGAATATCATGAGGGTATTATGTGTTGAAGTCGGTACGGATATAACAAGTGGAATTGAAGTGGATTATAAAGTCAAGAATCCAAAAATATATAAGGCATTTTCATTTCCGACACCGTTGGGAATGTTGGGAGATACATTTATCAAGCAGGAGGAAGTGTTCCGGAAAAGACTGCGGGAACAGCTTTCTGCATATGGAATCAAAACAAAGAAAGTCATTTTTGTAATTAAATCAGAAAAAATAGCAAATCGCGAAATTGAAATTCCCAAAATAAAGGACAGCAGAATTTCGGGATTATTACATACAAACTCGAAAGAGTATTTCCCAATTGATATTACACAATATCAGTTGGTGTATCGCAAACTTTCCAATGGAAAAAAGGCAGAAGAGGACAGGAACCGTGTTTTTGTTTATGCGGTACCCAAGGAATTAATCGACAGTTATGCGGAGCTGAGCCGTTTTTGCGAACTGGATCTGATTGCGCTGGATTGTGTGGGAAACAGCGTATATCAGAGTATGTGCAGAATTTCAAAAGAAAAAACATCCTGCAGCATTAAAATTGACGAGACGCAGACAGTTGTAACGATTGTACGGGAAGGGCAGCTCGAATTACAGAGGACGGTTTTTTACGGATATGGGGATGCAATCGGGGTTCTCATGGAGGAAGAGAAAATCAGCGGTACGGATGGCAAAGCGTACTGGGAATATATGTGCCGGAATCATTGCTTTGACGAAGAGGTAAAGGATGTAATGGAACCTTTGGCATTCGGAATCGGCAGGGTTCTTGGATACTATCAGTCACAGGTTCCGGAGGCTGATGTACAGGAGTGCATTTTAATCGGAAATGGTGCGGACATCATAGGAATGCGTGAGTATTTGCAGGATGCGTTACACATGTCCATGGCGGAATATACGTCGGAACAATTTCCGGGACTGGGAAACATTGAAATAATGAAAGCGGCAACGGCAGCAGCGGTATACGGTGCGGCTCTTTCCCCTTTAAAGTTTACACTGGGAAAAGAAAAAGATGCAGGAAGCGAAGCGCACAGAGAGTGGGTATCGCTGTGTGTTTCTAAAGTTTTTTTTGCCGGATGCCTGCTCGCTGCGGTATTTTTAAGCGTCTTTGGAGCAATCCAATATAATGCGGCGGTAAGTAGAGGGGAAGAACTGGAATTACAGAAAAAACAGTTGGAATACGTGAAGAGTATTTATGAAGAGTATAAAACGGTAACAGTGCGTTATCAGGATGTGCAGTCGATGAACGGAAACATGCAGACGATGACGGACAATATGGCGGATGCCATGGAGGAGATGGAACAGAAGCTGCCCACGTCTGTCCGGGTATCCGGATTGACCTCCGATGCAAACGCCCTGTCCATGAATGTGGCTGTCAACAGCAAAGAGGAGGCGGCAAGCGTCGTTCGCACATTAGGTGAGTTTGAAGCATTTTCATCTGTCGAGACAAACAGTGTGACAGAGGTTGAGGACCGGGAAGGCAACGTAACAGTGAATTTTTCCGTACTTTGTAAATATCCGGAGCCGGTTTCGGAAGTGCAGGGGGAAGAGAGTCCCGCGTTGGAGGAAAATGAGCAATGAAAAAGAAGCTGACAATTACCAATAAAGAAAAAATGCTCCTGCTGCTTTTCGGGGGTGCGATTGCTGTGTTTCTGATTTATCAATTTGCGTATAAGCCTCTGATGGAAATGAAAAAACAGCAGACTAAGGTTAACCAGACACTGGAAACGCAGATTAATGAAATGAAGGAAATACAGGAAAAGGAAAGCATTTATGTGAACAATACAGCGGACATGAATGCGGAAATTGAAGCGATTTTTAATGCAATTCCGGCACAGGTCAGACGCGATGACCAGATTATGTTTGCCAGAAATATGGAAACCTTCTACGGAATAAAGGTGAGCGGTTTAAGCATTAACAGTGGAAATGAAGTCTACCTTTTAAATGCAAACGGTGATAATCCGACGGACGATGGAAAGGTGCTCTGCCAGACTGTCCTAACAATTAATTGCGAAGCGACCTATAACACATTAAAGGATTTGATACGGGGATTGAAGCAGGATGGCAAAAAGATGTCCATTCAGCAGATGAATTTTGAGCCGAATCAGGAAAGTGGGGAGCTGACGGGAAGTATAATCATCAATATGTATTATCTGGTGGGAGGAGATAAGCCTTACGAGCCGGAGTATATACCGGAGCTTTCAATCGGTACGCCCAATATTTTCGGAAGTGATGTGGTCACAGAATCCACAATGCGCAGCACGGAGAATTAAAAAGTCCCATGGAGGTTGAGGATGAAAATGCGTTGTAGGAGACCCGGACGTAAATACTGTCAAAAGAATAAGGGATTTTCGCTGGTGGAAGCACTGATTGCCATGTCTGTGCTGATTATCTGCTCGGTTCCGCTTATGCAGGCATTTGTGTCAGTTTCCAAAAATAATTTGTCGGGAAGACAGATACTGAATGCAACAATGATTGCGGAGAACATTATTGAGGACGTCAAAGCGGAAGGAATCGGGGATTATATGGCGGAGGCTGAGGGGGAGGCAGTCCCCTTTTCCACGGACTGGAGTACCCCTGTTACCATTAACGGGCAGGACTATCCCGTGTACAGACAGCGGATAGACTCTTTTACCTATGATGGAAAAAACTATCAGGTCAAAGTAAGTTTTCTGCCCTCCGATGAACAGAATGGGGCTGACCCCGCAGCGGAGTATGTGAATGGCTATGATGAATGTGAGCTGTATGCCATGAACGCCATAACAGATGCCGTGTCTGTACAGCAGACAGGGGATATTTGGAACATAGCGCATGAATATGCAAACGGAAGCGTCGGAATTGATACTACTGAGATTATACAGAAACTCCATACAACGTTCGAATTTGAAGTGAGCAGGGAAGCGATTTCCATGGCGGGTGCGGCAAGCCCCCAGTATTATGTGGTGAACCGGAAAGTCACCTATTGGTATCCGGATGGAGCGGATGTGGTAGAAATTAAGGTGGAGGAAGACTGCATCTACAGTTCCCGGACGGAGATACCGCGCAACCTGTATATCTTTTATATGCCAAACACGGGTGTCGGCGGAGAGTCTTTGGAAAAAATTGTGATTCACAATAAACTTACCTCACGGACGGATGACCTGAATGTGTATATTGTAAGACAGGGAGCGGGAAATCCTTTGAAATTGGAACTGTCGGAAGCGGATTATCATTCTCCAAGGATAAATCTGCGTACAAACATCGATATATCGGATGCTTCCACCGAATTACAGGTGTGGTGTAACGGTGCGGGGGCCATTCTTTCCAGTTTAAAAGGTTCCATGTATCTTGCGGATTTGCCGGGGGAAAAACCGGCGGTTAATTTGTATGAGATTTTGGTAGAGGTAATGGATGAACAGGGGAAAAAGCTGGCGGAACTTTCAGGTACGGCATTGCAATAGAGAGTATAGAAGCATGGGAAAACAGAGGTTTTATAAAAATAACAGGGGCAGCTCCCTGATCATTGTGATTACAACGATTGCACTTATCAGTATACTGGCGTCGGCGATTCTGGGCATCAGTATGATGAATATGCAGATGAAAGCGGTGAACAACCGGTCCATTGATAATTTCTATGATGCGGAGGAGGCGATGGATGAAATCCGAATCGGATTGCAGCAGCTTGCCTCGGAGGCAGCAGGATTGGCATATGAAAAGGTATTTGAAAGTTATTCTGTAACAAACAATGACAAAGAACTGCGGAAAACCTATTTTATTACAGAATATAAGCGCGTTTTAAAAAGCAGACTTCAAAGTCCTGAAAATCCTGATAAATGTAATGTGGCAGTTTTGCAAAGCTATATTGGTACAAACCACCGGTATAGTGATACAACGGGTGTCGGTGCCGCTCTCACACCGCAGGACGGAACAGACATTGAGCTGAAAGAGGGAAGCTCCACGCTGACAATTGAAAATCTCAAGATAGTATTCCGGAATACGAATCATTACGTAACTACGGTAGAGACGGATATTATATTGCAGTGCCCGGATTTGAACTTTATACAGCCGGATTTGTCACCGGAGTTATTGTCCTACGTCTTTGTGGCAAATGAGGGAATTGACTGTAACGGAACCGGCGAAATTGTCGTTGATGGGAACGTATATGCGGGAAAGGCGGATACGGGAGAAGGATTTTGGCTGGAGCCGGGAAGTAAATGCCGGCTTACGGAATGGGTTACTTTCATTGTGCAGGGCGAACTGCTGGCAGACAGAAACAGTGACTTTTCTACAGGTAGTGTTTCGTCAGTGTGGGCAAAAAACATTCGTGCCAACAGCGGTTCTAATGTGGCATTGCAGGGAAGAACGTATGTCGCTGATAATTTAGACATTTACGGCGGGAATGTTCTTCTGGCGGGAGAGTATTACGGATTTGGAAATCCGGTTACCGCGGCTAATTCCGGCTGCTATCAGGCAGCGGATATTAATGCCAGACCTTATGATTACAGCAGTGCCATACAGATATACCGGGACAGTGCGAAGGCGGCTTTGGATATGAGCGGGCTGCGGCTTCTTATGATAGCCGGAAATGCCTATTCGGATAAGGGACTGATGCTTGGGGAGTCTGTACATGTTTCGGATATGGAGGATATGTATCTGGCTCCGGTGGACTGCTTTTATGTTCCGGAAAGCGGGGAGGAAGTTACCAATCCCTTTGGCGGCGCCGCATCATTAATGGCAGAGCCGGCGGTTTACCAGAACATGTATTATGCAGATGGAATCGGAGAGTATCCGGATGGCGGTCTGAAATATTATTATTTACAGTTTAGTGATCCAAGCAGGGCGCTCAAATACTATAAATCAAAGGTGTCAAATTATCTGGCAGTAAATCCGCAGAATTACGCAGATATTGTGGATAAGATTGTCGCACCGTCTTCCTTAAAGCAGGATGCCATGTTGAATGGCGGACTGATATGCGGGGAAGGAGCGGATATGTCCGGTATCAGCTTTTATTATCCGACGACGGATGTCTACGGAGAGATTGTACCCAATATGACGTATGTGGATAAACAGTATTTGTGGCAGCAGCAATATGCGGCGTACCAGAAAAAACTGACGGCGGATTATGATGAGGTGCAGAGTGTGCCGGAATTATCGGAAAGACTTTTTGACAATCTGATAAATGTTTCGGTTCTGGAAAGTATTGTGCCCGGCGGCACAACGGCAGAGTTTTATTACGAGGACGAAGTGGGAGACAGACATTATGCGGTTGTAGCGAACGGCTGCGACGTGAATCTGGCGGCATATGCGTCCAAAGATGTATCGTTGTTTATTGTAAATAAGGGAAGTGTAACGCTGTCCTCCTCCTTTGAAGGCACTATTATATGCGATAAGGGGATTCAGCTGAACAGCGGCAGCAGTCTTATTACCTGCGCCTCCAATGTGACAAAAGCGTCCATGCTGGTAAAGGATGCAAAGTATACAAACGGTGGAAATGAGTATCAGCTGTTGGATTTACTAAAGGAACCGGGGCGATACGGAAGCTACGGACTGGCATCGGGGGAAGAACAGAAAATTGATATTGCCGATTGTGTGACTTATTGGAACTGGTCGAAGGAATAAGGAGAGTTATGAAAAATAAAGGGATTTCATTGGTAGAGTTACTGGTGACAATCAGTATTATTGCCATTGCTACCATAGGAGTGATACGGGTGTCCAACGTACATTTGGGATGGAGTGTCAACAAATGTTCAAAACTGATAGATTCCGCATTAAATAAGACGATGACTCAGGCGATGAGTAAGGAAAATGTAAAAGGCATTTTGCTGTATCAGGAGGACGGGGTTTATTACGGAACGCTTATTTCCCGGTCGTGCAGAACTGGTGCCGGAACGTACACGCTGGAGGATGCTGACATAGTGGAACGTATTGAACTGGGAAGACAGCCTGTGACAATCAAAGTAATACTCAAAGAAACAGGTGGAACAAATGAAAAAGAAATAGAACTTACAAATCAGGATTCTCATACTAATATGACGGGTGCGGCACAGTTTTTATATGATAAGGGAAGCGGGGCAATTTATCCGGTTGCCATCGGAGGCATAGATTACAGTTACACCGGCATCATCGTGGATTGTCAGGGAAAGACGCAGGAATTAGTGATTTTTCCGGCGACGGGAAGGCATATTTTTAAACAGAGGTGACAAAGAATATGAAGGGTAATCAAAAAGGGTATAGTCTGGTAGAGGTGCTGATAGCGCTGGCAATAGTGGCAGTGGTGGGAACGCTGGTAAGCAGCTTTCTGTTATTTGGGACAAAATCTTACGGAAAGGTTACGGATGAGGTCAGCATGCAGGAGGAAGCGCAGATTTTACTGACACAGTTAAGCAATTATCTGGTAGATGCGGACGCCACCCTGAGATACTTTGTAACCACAACCGGGGAGGGCACTGCTGCAGAGCATGAGGTGGAGAAGGACAGCGATGCAGGCGGGGAAGATACGATTACACAGAAAAGGATAGAGGTATACAAACAGACCGGGGATGGAACGGTGATAGAAATCATCCAGTGGGATAAAGACACGGAGTCTCTTTATTATGAGAGAAAAAAACGTTCTGCAGACCCGGAGGAGGCGGAGCATATACTCGCGGAAAAACAGCTTTTGATAAATCATATCCCGGTATTTTCTGCGGATATGTCAGAGGTCAACGAAAAGCAAAAGGTTTTTCTGAATGTATTGCTGAATAAAAATGACAAGCAATACGCTGCCCAGAAGTATGTTTATCTGCGAAATAAAGTAAGTACCTCGCTGAGTACCGGCTGGACCCCGTCACCCATGGTTCCACCTGAAATTTTGGGGGTAAAGGCTGTATTTGTAAATGCTTCGGCAGATGCCAGTCAAGCGTTTATAGAACCGGGCGGCGGAAAATCGCTGAAAGCGAATGTATTGGTGAAAGGGACTCCGACATCGGATGAATTTACCGATGTGGAATTTGAGATTGTCGGTGCTACAAGTGCGGACACGAAAGTACAGAAGACGGGAAAAGTCAAGACGAATACCAATGCCTACGTGACGGTGGGAAGCGGAGAAACAGCAGAAAGTTTTACGATTATTGCCCGCTCCGTGCAGAGTCCGGACAAATTTGCACAACTCACGGTGAAGGTTGCGGATACGGAACCCCTGCCGGAAGTCACAAAAGTTAAGGTAACACCTTCCGAGGTAACGAAATATATAGGGGAAACACAGATATTTAATGCAAAAGTCGAAGGAACAAAACTGACAGATACGCGGGTGACATGGAGACTTGAAGGTAACACCTCCGAAGATACCTACCTATCAGACAGAACAAGCCCGGATGCCGACGGCAATTCCAAAGTGACACTTCATATCGGGGAGAATGAAACAGCAAGAGAATTGAAATTAAAGGCAACAGCAGTCTACAAGATGGCTGAAAAGCCGGTATCGGACGAAGCGTCCATACATGTCAAAACATACGGGCGATGGGGAAAGGCAGTAATCATATATAAAGAGGCGGTATTACCCGAACCGCTCGATAAAGTTCCCATGAATGCGACAGAGGACTGGTTTTTGCAGATGAATCCTTTGCCTGATGCGGACAGCGGGGTGAGTGCCAGATATGACGAGGCAGAACAGCAGCAGAGCGGTGCAAGTAACCTGCAGCTGACGCAGACAGTATTAAAGAACGGAAAGCTGGCAGTCAGCGGCGGACCCTTTACCATGAGCGCAGATTCTTCGGTCACAGAGATTAATACGCCGTTACTCTGGTGTAAAAGCGGACTGATGACCCTGAATACCAAGGAAAAGGAATTGTTTATCGGCAAATCAGACCCCTTTGAACCGGTAGTAATTGCAACGAATTCCAGCCAGAATCTTTCGATTAATGCGCCGGACGATTCGGATATTACTTTTGTGGGGATTATATATGCGCCCAATGCAACCGTTGTGCTGAATCAGAGCGGTTCATCCGGACGCCGTATGACAATACAGGGAATGATTGTGGCAAATAAGGTAATTATTAATAACAGCTATACGGAATTTATCTATGATGAAAGAATATCGGGAGAAGGCGGCTTGTTAGAGCAGCTGGTGGACGGATATTCCGGCTACTAAATTCAAAAAGAGCGGTCAGACCGCTCTTTTAAATGATAATATTCCGTTTCCGGTATTCCGACGGGGTGCAGCCGGTCTGCTTTTTGAACAGCCGGATAAAATGTTCCGGCGATTCATAACCGACCTGACAGGAAATATCTGCAATGGACAGGTTGGTGTCCTGAAGCAAAATCTGTGCTTTTTCCAGACGAATCTGCTGCAGGAGATAGGTAAAGTTTGTGCCCGTCGTGCGTTTAATCAGGCGGGAGGTATATTCCGGCGTATAGTGGAAGCGCTCAGCCACCATCTCCAAAGAAATATTGGAGTAATTCTTTTGAATGTACTGGAGGAGCGCAAAACGCTGTACGTCGGTTTTCTGGGTAAAAATGGGAACCTCAATACATTTATTGTAGTTGCGGATTAAGATACCGAAAACATGCATTAAAGTGTTGGCAATCAACTGGTTCCAGTAAAGTTCTTTGTTGATGGACTCTAAATACATATACAGAAACTGCCGCTGGAATTCCTGATCAATTCCGGTGTGGAAAATAATATAGTCGTTACCGTTTTCGGAATAAATATTGTTCAGAAAGAAAGCGGACAACGTGTTAGGCGTACTTAAAAAGTTAAAAAATATGTTGTGTAAGGTTGATTTTTTAATCAGGCAGTTTAAGACAATACTGTTGTCAAATACGCCGATGGAGTGCTTAATACCCGGCGGAATAATACAAATATCGCCACGGGTAAGGGATAAATCATGACCTGAAATGGTCTGTTTGCAATTACCGTCGTATACATAGATTAATTCAAAAAAGGAATGGTCATGGATAAGGGCGGGAGAGTACCGGTTATGTCTCATCATCATGATTCGGGAATCATCCTCAAAGAAAAAGGAATCCTCAAAACGTGGAGGAATGGTATTAGCAATTTCCGGAATAAGCAGATGGTGCTTATAGACAATATCCATGTCCACGGTAGCGAGGAACTGTTGCAGGGAGTATTCCTGCTGTTTGGCGTAATAGTATTTTTTGTAAAATTCCTCATCCTCGTTCAGCGTGTAAATTTCTTTTTGCAAAATATCCATATTCATACGGCAGTCTCCTTAATTTAAACTAAAAAATACAAAATCAAAATAAATCAATTATGCAATACTAAAATTAACATAATAGCCCAAATATGTCAAGATGATTAGTCTGTTTAAACAATTGTGGAAAACACAGGATACGCTATACTAGACTTATAAGAAACAAGAAGTTTTCACTGAAAATCACCTTAAAAGGGTAAGGGAGGAATTATGAAGATAAAGAATATTAAAGATGTTCCGGCGTTTTTCGATGTCATTGAACATTGCAGCGGAGATGTGTTTCTGGTAACAGAGGAAGGCGACAAATTGAATCTGAAGTCAAAACTGTGTCAGGTAGTTGCTCTGGCAGGAGTATTCTCTCTTCAGGAAATTCCGGAAATGGATTTGATTGCAGATGACTCAGAGGATGCCAAGAAATTAATCGACTTTATAGGGAAACAGTAAATCAGAGATGAATGAAAAGGATGGTCATATGAAACACGAACAGATTGTTACAGTAACGCATATGGATAAGAGCTTCGGTTCTACGGTGGCATTGAATGATGTCAATATTGAAATCCGACGGGGAGAAATCCAAGGATTAATCGGAGAGAACGGTTCCGGCAAATCCACGGTTACATCCATTATCGCAGGGATGCAGAAAGCAGATAAAGGAACAATGTGTTTCAAGGGAGAATCTTGGAAGCCGGAGTCCATGTTGGATGCGTTAGAAAAAGGAATCGGAATGGTGGTACAGGAAAACGGTACAGTTCCGGGAATCACGGTTGCAGAGAACATTTATCTTGGCGAGATGGAACAGTTCCAGAAAATGGGCTTTGTAAACAGAAAGAAATTGTATGCGGAAGCGCAGAAAGCGCTGCAAAACATTGGAATCAACCATATTGCGGCAAATACGATAACCGGAATGCTGGACATGCAGGACAGAAAACTGGTAGAGATTGCCAAGGTAATGAATAAGAATCCGGAGGTTCTGGTGGTTGACGAAACGACAACAGCACTTTCCCAGACAGGACGAGATATTCTTTACAAGCTGATGAACCGGCTGAAAGAGGAAAACAAAGCAGTCGTTTTCATCTCCCATGACTTGGATGAAATCATGAATGTATGTGATTCACTAACGGTTCTTCGGGATGGAAAGATTATAGTTACCTTCGCCAAGGAAGAATTTAACGAGGATCTCATTAAGACGAGCATGATAGGAAGACAGCTGGAGGGGTCTTACTACAGAGATGATTTCGACGGCAGCTTTGATGATGAAGTGGTACTGGAGATTAAGGATGCAAACTTAAGAGACCAGTTAAAGGATTTCTCACTGCAGCTTCACAAAGGAGAAATACTTGGAATCGGAGGACTTTCCCATTGTGGAATGCACACTTTAGGAAAGGTACTCTTCGGAGCGGAGAAACCGCAGTCTGGCGAGGTTCTGGTTCATGGAAAGAAGCTGAAAGATGAGGCGGACGCCATGAAAGAGAAAGTGGGATACGCAGCAAAAGACAGAGATGTTGAATCCCTTTGCCTGAATTCCAGTATCCGTGACAACATTGCGATTGCCGGATTGAACAACATTGCGAAAGCGGGATTCGTAATATGGGGTGGAACGGAAAAGAAATATGTAAAGAAGCAGATAAATGAACTGAATGTAAAATGCAGGGATATGGAACAGGCGGTGTCGGCGCTGTCCGGAGGAAATAAGCAAAAGGTAGTCTTTGCAAAATGGATAGGATGCGGCAGTGAAATACTTATTCTGGACTGCCCCACCAGAGGCGTGGACATCGGCGTAAAACAGGCTATGTACCAGTTGATGTATCAGATGAAGAAAGAAAAGAAGGCTATCCTGATTATTTCGGAGGAAATGTCGGAGCTGATAGGTATGTCGGATCGGTTGGTGGTAATGAAAGATGGAGCTGTCATGAAGGAATTCATGAGAAGTGAAGAGTTGAGCGAAGCGGACATCATTCAGTACATGATTTAAGTGAGGATGCGAAGAAGATGAATAAGAAGAATATAGGAAAATACATAATGAATCTGGCGCCTTTGTTTGGTCTGATAGCTCTTTTCGCAACATTTATGATTGTGGGAACAGCCAAGGACATCAACATTACATATGGATTAAAAAGTATAGTGAACCAGTCGGTAGTAGTAGCGGTCGTTGCTACGGGAGCCATCTTTATATACACATTAGGCTCCTTCGACATCAGTCTCGGTGCCTCCACAGCGGTAAGCGCCCTGCTAGGAGGAATGGTTTACAATGCGACGGGCAGCATTTTATGGATGCTTGTTACCTGTGTTGCACTTGCAGTTGTAATAGGCCTGGTAAACTCCGTACTGGCATCGGTATTCAATCTGCCGGTGTTTGTCACCACAATTGCCATGTTAAGCGTATTGAATGCAGTGGTACTTGTGCTGATTAAGATAAACGGAACCGGATCCGAAATTGCAGTTCCGTCTGCGGCGGTGAAAGGGCTGAACACAATAGGAGTAAAAGTTGCGGTGTTAGGTTTGTTCCTGTTGGTCTGCGTATTCCTGTTCAGCTTTACCAAAATCGGACGTATGCAGAAGTTTCAGGGAAGCAATCCGGTGTGCGCAAAGTTAAGCGGAATTTCTGTTAAAAAGATGTCTATTTTAGCATTTGCCATATCGGGAATCGGTGTAGGACTGGGAGCTTTCCTCTCCATTATCTACGCACCGACCCTGACAAGAAACACCGCATCCAGCGTAGGTATGGATGTTATCATCGCCATTGTTTTCGGCGGTATGCCGGTTTCCGGCGGAGCACGAAGCAAGATTTACGCAGCAGTTGTCGGAGCATTCTCCATGACACTGCTCAGTCAGATAATGCTGATGTTCAACTTGAACTCAGGAATCGGACAGATGGTAAAAGCGGCAATCTTTATTCTGGTAGTATTTTTGGCAACCAGTGACCAGAGAACAAAGATGTTGCCGAGGTAACTGTGGTATTAAATGCTTTTGCATTTATTACATATATCAAAAAGGAGGACTTCAATATGAAGAAGTTAGCAGCACTACTGCTGATTGCAACGATGACAGTTTCCATGCTGACAGGTTGTGGTGAGCAGAACAAAGAAACAAGTGGACAGGCATCCGACACTGTATCTACAGAAAACACTGTAGAAAGCACAGTGGAAGAAGGCACAGAGGCAACAGAAGAAACTGTTATTCTGGACATGAGTGAAAAGGTTAAAATGGGTATTCTGGTATCCGACGCCACTTCCGCAGAGGCACTGGCATTCAGAACCTACTACACAGAGTACATCCAGAAACAGTACAATGTGGAACTGATTTATTCTGATGAATTGACGGATGCAGCAGGAGAGGCTTCTGCAATTGACAACTTTGTTACAAACAATTGTAAAGCAGTTATTTCCTTCTCTTCCTTCGACCGCGCAGCACAGATTGAGCAGTGCGAAGATGCAGGTGTGTACTATGCAGTTGCAACCGGTACACTTACCGATGAAGAGTATGAAACCTACAAGGGTTATGAGCACTATGTAGGCGCTATCGGACCCTCTTTGCAGGAAGAATTCAACACCGGCTATAATATGGCTCAGTACTACTTAGAGCAGGGTAAGACTTCCTTCGCAATCTTCGGCGGAGCAATCCCTTACTACACCGACATGCACATCTATCGTGCAGCAGGTATGTTGACTGCAATGGTAGAGGCTGGCGGAGACGGTGCAAACTACAAGGGTCAGACCGACGAGGCAGGAATTATCGGACAGATTTATGCAGATGGCGGCATTGATGTATGCGACATCGGAACTGTCAAGCTGGTAGGTTATGTTGGCGGCTACGATATGGATGACGCATGGTTTGGTAAATGTGCACAGATGGCACAGACTCCCGGACTGGAAGTTATTCTGGCTGTAGGAAACGGTTCCGATTTCTTTGGTACAGCAGTTTCTGGCACTGATGTTAAGATTGCCAGCGTAGATGCGTATGCAAGCAGCTATGGCGATGCAATGCACGCAGGAATGTTGGACTACCTTGCAGGAAAATTCTCCGCAAGTATTGGACCTATCTTTATTGCAACTTACAGAGCAACCTTGGGCGCTCCTATCCGTACTCCGGACGGCGATGCACTTGCATTAAGTCAGGGTTACTGGGTTGCAACCTCTGCTGATGAGTTTGATACCTACTATGCAGTTGACAGCTCTGTGGAAGCGCCTGCATACACCAAGGAAGTGTTAGACCAGCTTTTAACCATCGATTATGGTACATTTGCTGATTTCGTATCCAACTTCAGCTTTGAAGCAATTGCAGGAAATTAATGTAACACATAAGTGAAAACCAATAGTATTTAGATGAAGATGAAAAGGAAGCAGATTATGAAAGCGGAAAAAACTAATATTTTAAAAAGAATATGTGGAACCCTTATTATCCCGATAGTAACCTTCGCAATAGTAAGTATATTATGCGCGGCGCAGGGAACAAGGCTTTTTGAGACGGAAGGTAACTGGATTCTTTTTTTCCGGGCAACGGCTTCCGTAATGCTAACGACGTTTGCATTGTCGCTGAATCTGAATACAGGAAGATTTGATTTTTCCATTGGCTCCATCTCATTGCTTAGCTCGGTAGTCAGCGCCACCATCTGTACGCAGATGGGGCTGCCGACTCCGGCTATGCTCTCCATATCTTTACTGGCAGGAGCGGTATTGGGACTTGTATCAGGTGCGGTTTATGTATTGGTAAAATTACCACCCATCATTGTATCGCTTGGAATTGCACTGTTTTATGAAGGTATGGCATTTGCCGTAACCTCCGGATACGGAGTATCCTTCGTGGCAAACGAGGAACTTACCAGTTTTCCCGGAGTAAGAAATTATCTTTTGGTTATTTTAGTAGTTTTGGCAGTTTATGTTCTTATCATGGATTACACAAAATTTGGTTATGACTATAAGGCTCTGTTGTCCGGACAGAAAGTGGCTGTAAATACCGGTATTAAAGAAGTTCCCAACGCTTTGATTTGCTACACCATTGCAGGCGCATTGATGGGAATTGTGGGATTTATCAGCGCAACAAATACCGGAACCATTCAGATGGCATTGAATTTTGGTTCCATCGGAGTAATGTTTACCGCATTCCTTCCCATGTTTATCGGTGGATTTATCGGAAGGTTTTGCAATGACAAGGTTGGCTACCTTTTAGGAGCTGTGACTACCGCATTTATCTCATTGGTGTATGCGAGACTGAATGTAGATTCTTCTATCCAGCAGATAGTGACAGCGTTAATACTGGTTGGCTTCCTGATTTATCTGAATAACGAAAACAAAGTGATTGAGCTTGTGATGCTTAAGAAGTTTATACATAAAAAAGAAGCAGAGAAAGAGTTGAAAAAAGATGAGTAATTATAAAGGCATTATATTTGATTTGGACGGAGTGATTTGCCATACGGACTGTTACCACTATCAGGCGTGGAAGGCAATCGCAGACGAACTGGGTATTTATTTTGATGAAAAAATCAATAATCGCCTTCGTGGCGTGAGCAGAATGGACAGCCTTGAAATCCTGCTGGAACGCCATGAGGGAACTCCCTTTACCCAAGAGGAAAAAAATAAACTTGCAGAGAAAAAGAATGAGATTTATGTATCTTTACTGCAAAATATGCAGAAAGAAGATTTGTCGGAAGAGGTAAAGGATACCTTGGAGGTGCTGAAAAAAGCAGGCATCAAAATTGCAATCGGGTCCTCCAGCAAGAATGCAAAGCTGATTTTATACCGGCTGGGACTGGAAAACTTTTTTGACGCAGTCAGCGACGGAAACAATATCAGCAAATCAAAGCCTGACCCGGAAGTATTTCTCTGTGCTGCAAAATACTTAAATCTTGCGCCGGAGGAATGTCTGGTGGTTGAGGATGCTAAGGCAGGAATTGAGGCGGCTAAGAGAGGCGGATTTGCCAGCGCGGGAATCGGTGAAGCGTCCGAGGAGGGCGTGGCAGATTATCCTCTTCAGAGATTTTCGGATTTGCTTGTTATAGCAGGCGATATAGATGACAGAAAGTGAGAAAGGCTATGGATTTAAGAAAAGCACCATTTAATCTGAGCAGTGCGGATGAGGCATGGGTGGAAGAAAAACTGCAGCATATGACATTAGAGGAGAAAATAGGACAGTTGTTTTGTCCCATCGGATACTCCACAGACCCGGATTATTTGAATATGCTTTTGAGCTTACATATCGGAGGTCTGTTCTTCCGTGATGGTGCAAGTGAGGAAATGCGAAATACATTCGAATATGCACAGAATCACTCTAAAATTCCCCTGTTGGTTCCCTCCAATCTGGAGGCGGGAGGAGACGGTGCCGCCACGGACGGAACCCCTTACGGAAAACAGATGGCATGTGCGGCGGCAGGAGATGCAAAATACGCATACAGACTTGGCAAGATTGCCTGCTCCGAGGCTGCAAAGCTGGGAATCAACTGGGCGTTTGCACCGGTTGTGGATATTGACCTGAATTATCACAATCCGATTACCAATGTGAGAACATACGGAAACAATCCGGAGACAGTGTATCAGTACGGAAAAGCATATATGAAAGCTGCTTCTGAGTGCGGGGTAGCTGTCTCCATCAAACATTTCCCCGGCGACGGAGTGGATGAAAGAGACCAGCACCTGCTTACCTCCGTGAACAGTCTTTCCTGTGAGGAGTGGGATAAAACATATGGCGAGATATACCGCAGACTCATTGAGGACGGGGCACAGACTGTTATGGTAGGGCATATTGCAATGCCGGCATATCAGAAATATTTTAATCCGGACTTTGGAGAAAAAATTGTACCGGCTTCCCTGTCGAAAGAGTTATTACAGAACCTGCTGCGTGACAAATTAGGCTTTAACGGTCTGGTTATTACGGATGCTACTCCCATGGTTGGTTTTACGGCGGCTATGGCAAGAGAGAAGTCCGTACCGTTAGCCATCGAAAACGGATGCGACATGATTCTGTTTAATAAAGATTTGGAAGAAGATTACCGGTTTATGATGGACGGATACCAGAACGGTATTCTTTCAGAGAAGCGCCTCACAGAAGCAAACCGCAGAATTTTGGGATTAAAGGCGTCTCTCGGCTTACATAAAAAGCAGAAGAAAAACCGTCTTGTTCCGCATCCGGAGGAGTTGTCCATGCTGCGCTGCAAACAGCATGTGGAGTGGGCAAAGGAGCTGGCGGACAAATCCATTACTTTGGTGAAAGATACCCAGAATATTCTTCCGGTATCGGCAGAGAAAACACCGAGGGTTCTGCTGGAGATTATGGGAAACTTCCCCTCAAATGAGCGTGTGATTTCTAAGGTGCAGAAGGAGCTTACGAAGAGGGGATTTGAGGTAAGCCTTTATGAAAAAGAAGATTTCGGGAAAAAGGTGGATAATGTTGCCTCCTTCAAACAGAAATACGATTTGGTAATTTACATTGGAAATGTAGAAAATGCAAGTAATAAGACAACGAGCCGGCTGGACTGGTATACTTTCTGGGGACAGGGAAACAACGTGCCGTGGTTTGTGGAGGAGGTGCCCACCCTGTTTATCAGCGTGGCAAACCCCTATCATTTGCTGGATGTTCCAATGATTAGAACTTATATCAACTGTTATTCCAACAACGATTATGTATTAGAAGCGGTAGTGGGAAAAATAACGGGAGAAACGGCATTTAAAGGTGTCAGTCCCATAGACCCCTATTGTGGAAGAGAGGAACTTGGATATTAGAGCTATGAAGATAGAAAATCTGCGAGTAAATCAATTAAATAATCCGATAGGATATGATTTTCAGACATTAACACTTTCATGGGGATTTACGGAAACGCAGGGGAGATTTGTCACCGGACTGAGGGTTATCATTGCTCTGGACGAGACAATGCAGCAAATCGTATATGATAGCGGGTACAGGGAGTATTATCGCAACAACTGGATGACCATTTCGGACCTCCATTTCGAGTCCTGTACAAGATACTATTGGACGGTTCGTGTTGAGGACGATTTGGGGAATCATGTGGAGGCAGATGCCGCATACTTTGAAACGGCATTTGAACAAGAAGAATTCAAGGGAGAATGGATCAGTGCATCGCCGGAAAGTACGGAAAGAATGCCCATTCTGTTTAAGGAGTTCATCTTAAAGCAGACACCCGTAAAGGCAAGACTGTATGCTTTTGGCGCAGGTATTTATGAGGCGGAACTGAACGGCGAGAAGGTTTCGGGTGAAGTGCTGCTTCCGGGGTATCATTCCTATGACCTTAGGTTGGAGTATCAGACCTTTGACGTAACAGACTGCCTGAGGGAAGGCGCAAACCGCCTCAGCTTTCTGCTGGGGGAGGGTTGGTATAAAGGTCGTTTTGGCTTTGACGGAAACTATACCAATTTATATGGAAACCGGAAGAAATGTATTGCACAGCTCATGCTGGAGTATGAGGACGGTGAACGCCAATGGATTCGCACGGATGGAAGCTGGCAGGCGGTGGAAAGCACCGTCAAAGAAAACGGAATTTATGACGGAGAAAATATTGACGGTCTTGCAGAGTGCCATGAATTAGAGGTAGAGGTTTTGGAGGACGGCAAGGAGCTGTTAGTTCCCAGAACCGGACTTCCTATCCGCAAGACAGAGTATTTTCAACCCATAGATATACAAAAGGACGACACGGGTTATGTGTTGGATTTTGGAGAAAGCATTACCGGCTGGGTAGAATTTGCCGGAAAATTCAAAGCAGGACAAACCATTCGCCTGTCCTATGGGGAAGTATTACAGGACGGTAAGTTCTACCGGGACAATCTGAGAACTGCAAAAGCAGAATTTACCTATGTGTCAGACGGAAGCGGTAAATGGGTACGTCCCCATTTTACATACTACGGATTCCGCTATGTCAAAGTGGAAGGCTGCGGGCAAGAGGATGTTCCTACCTTTATTGCATACCGCATTATGTCTGATATAGAGCGGCAGGGAAACATTGCAACTTCCAATGAGAAGATAAACAAACTTTTTGAAAATACCCTGCGTTCACAGAAATGCAATTTCTTGGATATTCCAACGGATTGCCCACAGCGTGACGAGAGAATGGGATGGACAGGAGATGTTGCAATCTTTGCCGGAACGGCATGCTTCCATATGGAGAGCGGGGCGTTTTTCAGACATTACACCAAGAGTCTTTTTGCGGAGCAACAGATAAGAGACGGAGGGATTCCGTTCTTTGCACCGCTCCCGAAAGTTGCTCAGGAGGATAATACAAACCCGTTTTACATAGATAATGCGGCTGCATTATGGGGGGACGTTGCAACAATTCTTCCTTGGACGCTTTATCAGTATTATGGAGATAAAGGGTTGCTTGAGGAACAATATCCGGGTATGCAAGGCTGGGTGGAATATGTAAGAAAGCGTGTAGAGCAGAATTCCGTTCCGTATCTCTGGCAGAATGACAGGCAGCTCGGCGACTGGTTAGCGCTGGATAACGGGAACATATATAATCCCATTGGAAAGACGGACACCGGTTTTCTGGCATCACTCTATTTTTACCAGTCGGTGGTTATGTTGGAGCATGCTGCCGGGGTTCTTCACCGGGCAGAGGAAAAAGAGTATCACACTCTGGCATTTCGTGTGAAGGAAGCCTTTTGCAACTATTACTTTACGAAAGATTTTGACCTGACGGTAGAAGAAACACAGACAGCTTATGCGTTACTGCTGCAGACCGGATTATATCCTGAGGGTGCGGAGAAAAAGCTGGCAAACCGTCTGAAAGAGCTGCTTGAAGAAAATAACGGGCATCTGAATACCGGATTTGCAGGAACCCCTGCCTTATGTCCGGCACTTTCCGAACACGGGAATACAGAATTGGCATATAACTTGTTGCTGAATGAGGACTATCCCGGCTGGCTGCATGAGGTAAATATGGGAGCAACCACGGTATGGGAGAGATGGAATTCCTTGGAAGAGGACGGAAAAATCAGCGGAACCGGCATGAACAGCTTAAACCACTATGCGTATGGAAGCATTGCGGAATGGATGTACCGTTATATGTGTGGATTTCGTCCAAGCATGGGGGAAGACGTTAAGATGTGTATTTGTCCGGTACCGGATAAAAGATTTCCCCATGTTATCGGCAGTTGGAATTCGCCGATGGGGAAATATGTAAGCGAGTGGTCATATGAGGAAGGACATGGGTTCCGGTATCGTATCGAAATTCCGTTCAATGCAAATGCAAAGATTATTTTGCCGGACGGCAGTTCCAGAATTTTGGAGAGCGGAACATACTATTTTGACCACTGCAATCTGACAAACGGTAACAGCGGTATCAAAGCAAAAATGGAATAAACATTTTTTTACAAAGGAGAGTAGGGTATGAAAAAGAAGAAAGGAATTTCAATCAAGGTAAAAGGCGTTGTCATTTTTACGGTAATTCTGGTAGGCATTCTTGTTTATGCCCTGCTGACGAACCGTGCCCTGAACCGGGCAGAGGGCTTTGCAGAAAAAATGTGTAATGCGTATCTGAATATCCAGGCAATGTACGGAAAGATTGGTAAGAAAGCGGAAAGCGTGCAGAAGTATGCCAATATTGTCATCGGATGCCAGGATGAAGACCTTGCGATAGCCGGAGACATGTACGGATTTGTACATTCCGAAGCGGACGATGCAAGAGAGTATCTGGAGCTCCTTGGAAAATACTGTCAGGACTCCCAGAATCCTAATGTTTTGCAATTATATACGGAATATGAAGAGGCGTGCAGCAAAATGCTTGACAGTATGGAGGAATGTAGTGATGTCCGCCAGCTGCAAGGGATACCTGCCAGCAAACAGTATATGATAGAACAGGGAATGCCATCCATTTTAGCGCAGGAGCAGCCGAGCCTTGATTTTGAGCAGGCAATCGATCAGGCGGTGAAGGATGCACAGTCCGATATGAGCAAAAGTATCACCAAGGCTTTGACTGTCAATTTGATTATGTCAATTATCTGTATTGCATTGGGACTTACGGCTTTGTTTGTTATGTTGTTTAAAGTATTGAAACCAATTGAGGTTACAGGAAAGCAGTTAAGGGAGATTGCAGACCAGATTGCAGAGGGAAGAGGAAATCTTTCTGAAACATTTGACATAAAAACAAATGATGAAATAGGCATGTTGCAGCAGAGTATCAATACACTGGTGGCAGCTTTTGGAAAGATTATCTTTGCTATCCGCAGCAACAGTAAGGAGCTGGAAGACAATGCGCAGCAGACCAGAAAAGACATGGAGGCTGCAAATGATAATGTGACGGATATTTCTGCAGTATTGCAGGAGCTGTCCGCAGGCGGCGAAGAAATTACTGCCATGACCGAGCAGATTGACAATAAAGTAAAGCAAATGGCAGAGGATTCCAAACAGGTAAAAGAACAGATAGATAAGGGAAATGCGTTTTCGGAGGATTTAAAAGAAAGAGCAACCTATATCTATGGAATGACTGTCCAAAGTAAGAAAAAAACAGAGGACATGGTTGTTGAAATCCATGATGCGATGGAGGGGAGTATCCGGGAGAGTGAAAATATCGATAAGATAAAATCCTTTACCAACACGATACTGGATATTGCCTCACAGACTAATTTATTGGCATTAAATGCAAGTATCGAGGCTGCAAGGGCAGGTGAGGCAGGCAAGGGCTTTGCAGTTGTCGCACAGGAGATACGCAATCTGGCAGAAAACAGTAGCGGAAATGCCAATGCAATTCAGGAAGTGAGTAAGCAGGTTGTTCAGGCGGTTGACAATCTCAGAATCAATGCAGAAAAAATGCTGGCATTTATGGGAAAAGATGTTGTAGAGGATTATAAGAATTTCCTGATGATGAGTACCCGTTATGAACAGGATGCGAAGGAGATATTTGATATGATGACAAATATCAAAGCAAGTATCGGAAGTCTGGATGGCAAAGTGGGTACCATTATGAAAAGCGTGGAGGGAATTTCGTCCTCCATGCAGGAAAATTCTTATGGTATTCAGGCGACAACGGAAACAGTGGTTCAGTTGTCTCAGGCAACGGATTCTTTAAAGGAAAAGGCTGTGGAGAATGAAAGAACGGCTGAAAAGCTGCAGGAGATGGCAAGTGGATTTGAAGGTTGATTGCTATGGAAGAGAGAATATATAAAAAGGTAAATAGAAGATTAGCAGCATTTATGATAAGTATTGTTTGCCTTATAAATATGTTTTCAACCAGCGTACGGGCAATGGATGATATACAGCGGATGCAGAATACGGTTTCCGCCGGAGATATTGCAGACGAAGGGCAGACGGTATCTGGCGGTGGCAGTGTATCTTCCGGTGATACGGTTTCCGGGGATGATATGTCCATCGAAACCTTGGAAAGTGAGATTATGCTGCTAGCGAATGTAACCGGTTCGGTGAATCTGGGTCAATATAATAACGGAGGAAGTATAGTACTGGACGGAGATGCCGTTGCATCGGGACAATGCCAGTTGACGAACAAAGAATTAACCATTGACTTAAACGGGCATACCTTAACGATGGCAAACGGGGCATACTTTATGCTCAACGGAGAACAGACGATTCTCAATATCAAAGACAGTGCAGGAGGCGGTATTATTTACGCCTCCTGTCAGCTTGTATGGGGATATGGCGGCGGAACCTTTAACTTGTATGGCGGTATTCTGGATGGCTTGAAAATGACTTCCAAGCCGCAGCAGGGCGGATGTGTGAATTTATACCGCAGTAACATGGGAGCAAATGTATTTAACATGTACGGCGGTACCATCAGAGGATTTCAGGCAACCCAGTACGGCGGCGCTGTCTATGTGGCAAGTACCTTTTCCGGGAAAAAACATACCTTTAATATGTACGGCGGCACCATAGAAAACTGTTATGCACCTGCCGGAGCAGGCGTGTATGTGGACAACAGTGGAGACGGTCCCGGTTATTTCTATATTAAAGGAGGAACAAAGCAGAGCGAGGGCGGGGAAGCCAAAGCAGTAATAAATTGTAAAACTTTTAATGGAAACAGCGTGCCCAATGCGATATATAACTACGGCTATTTTGGGATGGAGGGCGTTGTAGACATTGATGGAATTGTCTATTTAGACCAGAATAACTGGGCAAGTACAATCACGCATTTCATAAAAATTACGGGAAGACTGGTTGTTGTGGGTGACGGTTATATTGATGTGGATACTGCGTACCCAAACAGCAATGCCATCTGTACGGGACATACTGTTGTGGAGAACGTTACGCAGACTGTCGGCGGAACGTCGCAAACCATTTCTGCGGAGGAGTTTTATACTTACGGCAGTTATTTTATCAATTCTACCAAGGGATTGATGGTGTCGGCAGGCTTTTCCCCTGCAAAGAACAGCTTAGACAGTAACGGGGCACCGGCAAACTGGCCGCAGTATCAGGCTGATAAATACAGTAAGACCTATACTTATGTGGATGTCATGGGGCAGAATCTGTTGATACAGTCTTCGGATTCTCCGGGAACAAAGCGGCAGATGCAGAGTGAGAATTATCTGATATACACGGAGAGAGCGAATCCGGAAGAACCCTATAAGGAATACTATAGTGTAAAGCTGATCAAAAAAGATATGGTGTCGGGCAGCCTGTTAAATGGTGCAAAGTTTGTCTTAAAAAAGCAGATAACGGATGAGGATGGAAATATCACCGGATATGAAACCATAGGTGACAGCGGGCTGACCGGAGATGCCACAAAAGGACTGAATGCCGGCGAAGCCTACATTTATCTACCTGCCTATGACGGAAAACTTATGATAGATGACGGCATCTATATTTTGGAGGAGGAGAGTGCACCGGACGGTTATTATGCAAGAGGAGCAATAGTAACTCTGTGTATTTACCATAAGATTGACGAAACGAGCGGTGAAAAGGTATCCGTGGTGGAAGTCCGCGCAAACGAAAAGATACTGGTATCAACCGAACAGGTGATTAACAGCACTTATCAGGACAGTGGGTGGATTACGAATCGTGAGATAGTGTTAAGCATTAACAATACGGATACACAGCTGGTGGAAGACACGGAGTACAAGATACGGGTTGAAAAGTATTCTGATGCAGGATACAGCATAGGACTAAAGGATGTTACTTTTCAGGTACAGAAAACGGAAAATGCGGAGACTGTCGCATGGGGAGTTACCGATGCGGGCGGAATTGCAGATATGCTGGATAAGAATCAGTCCCAGTTTACATTTTCCAAGGGAGACAGTTTAGTATTTCTGGAAGCGATTGTACCGGCAGAATATTTCCTGATGGACAAGCAAATATCCATTGCGGTGAACGAAGAGGGAAAGCTGCTGATAAACAATGTGGTTCTGGAGGATGGGGGAACTGTTTCCCCGACGGCTGCGGCAGACCTTCCGGAACATGGAGGCTGGAGAGCCTCTCTGCAGGGAGATGTGCTTACCTTTCAGGTCTATAATGAGCAGAAACCACCCACGTGGACACTGAAAGCAAGAAAGTATGGCACGCAAAAGGTAGAGGAACTGGCATTGTCCGGCGCTAAATTCATTCTCTGTCAAAGGGAGACGGTGGACGGTGCGGAAAGGGAAACCGAGGTGGCAACGGTCGTCAGTTCCGATGGAACGGACGGACTGAAAAAGGGCGAACTTTCCTTTGTGGATGAATATGGGCAGCCTTTGGAGCTTTCCTGTAATTCCGTTTACGTTCTCAGGGAGATAAATGCCCCCATTGGATATAGTCTGATAGACGATTTGGTGATTCAGGTAAATGAAGATTGTTCAGATATAACCGTTATGCAAAATGGAAGCACATATGCCGGAGCGGAATATGACGCAGAAAGCAGAGTGCTGACGATTGCAGTTATTGATAAAACCGTGTACAGAATGCCGGAAACAGGAGGAAGGGGAATTGCTCCGTTTGAAATAGGCGGTACGATTATGATGTGTATCAGTGTTGTAATTGGGGCATGGTATTCTTGCAAAGGGAAATGCCGCATGAAAGGGGGAGATAGAGGGGCATAGGAGAGTCATTGACATAAGGACAGTTTCAAAAACTAATATGGAGGATAAGACAATGAAAAAGTACTTAAAAAGAGTAAAGGCACTGTTAATTGCTGCAATAGCACTGATTGTTTCGGCAGTACCTAAGACAGATGTGGCAGCAGCACCGGCACCGACCACTTCACTGGTGATTTCCGGTGTGGAAGCAGGCTGTGAGGTATATGCGTATGCAGTAGCAATCGATGCAGAGGACGCAGATGGAAATCATTACTGGAAATATAATACGGCAGGAACGGTAGAAGACAGAGTGACCGACGGCAGTATTAATGCAGCCGACATTATTTATTTCTACACACATCTCAATACCGGTACCACGTGGGATTCACATGATGGAGAGGGAGAGGCAGTTGTAGATAAAACCGTATTGGGACCCGCTGTTTACGACAGCGCTACGGAAACTTATACCATTGCGAATGTAAAGCCCGGTCTGTACGTGATTGCAGCCAATAAGGAGACACCGGAATATACTTATACCGGAAATGCAGTACCTGTAAATTATCAGTATGACAGCAACGGTGTGGCAAGTATTGCCGACACGGCAGGTGTTATCAATGTAACCATTAAAAAGGCAGGACAGCCGACCATGACCAAGCAGGTAGTGGAGGCAGGAAATGCACAGAAGCACGGAGATGCAAATATCGGAGATGTTGTTGATTTCCAGATTGCTTTAAATATTCCGGATTATACAGGAGCATGGAGAACAGGGGATAACCTGCACTTTATTATCAGCGATGCACTTTCCGCAGGATTAACACTGGATCCGACATCCATTAAGCTGGAAGGTACGAATATTGCTGACTTATTTGACGAGACACACAGAAAATGCACAAAGACAACCATTACAACTTTCACCAGCGGTTTCAAGCTGGATTTGTACGGGGAAGATATTTACCAGTATGCGAATGCGGATATATTGATTACTTATCAGGCAACCGTAAATGAGAATGCAAAAGTCAACTATGACAAGGAAACCAATAAGGCTACCATCCAGTATTCAACGGCACCCGGAAGTACCGACTTAAGCGACCCTAAGACAGACATTACATACCATTACACCTTTGGTTTTGACACACTGGTAAACGGCAATGGTTCTTATACAACAACAGAAGTAACAAAGTATGGAATCAAGACCACGGTGAGTGAGGACAATAAGGTACCCCTTGACGGAGCGGAGTTCCAGCTCTTTGATGCAAGCGGTAATCTGCTTTACTTTACAACCGATGGAAAATATGACCCTGCCAAGACAGGACTTAACCACATTACTTCCCAAAATGGCGGTCAGTTAACCGTGACGGGACTGGATGCGGGAACCTACACCCTGAAGGAGTCCAAGGCGCCTTTAGGCTATGCAAAGAATAAGACAAGCTATACCATAACCATTTCCCCTACTTACAATGAGCTTACGGGTGAATTGTTGAAATACACCGTGACAACCGGGGATGGAACAAACAGTATTGTATTCACTTACGAGAAACAGGATAACGGTGACATTAAGGCAAGCAGAAATGCAGAGGAAACAACGTTTGCCATTAACAATACTCCGATGATTCAGCTTCCGGAGACCGGTGGAATCGGTATTGTTGTTATCACTGTAGCAGCAGTTGCATTGATGGTTCTGTTCGGCTCTCTGCTCTTTGTGTTAAGTAAGAAAAAGAACGGAAAGTAAACCGGAATCGTGAAGTCCCGATATGGAAAGTCAGAAAGGCGGGTATGATGAAAAATTCAATACGGATTTTGCTGAAAATAGTTGCAATTTTTGGTTTCCTGTCGGGACTTATTCTTTTGTTTTACCCATGGTTTTCCAACAGTTGGAACCAGTATAACAACAGTCTGATTTTGGAAGAGTATCAGCACAAAGCGGAAGAAAAGTTTGTGGATGAAAGTCTGGTTGATGAATGGGAGAAGGCTTATGCATACAATGAGGAGTTGCAGCCCGTTATTATTCCGGACAGCTTTATACAGGCAGAAGGGGTAAGCGAAGAGGATGAGAAGTATTATTCCTGCTTAAATATTAACGAAGACGGAATGATGGGGTATATCTATATTCCTAAAATAAAAGCAAGAGTTCCGATTTATCATTCCACCATGGAAAGTGTGCTGCAGAATGGAGCCGGACATATTCACGGTTCGTCCCTTCCGGTGGGAGGAGAATCCACACATGCGGCGATTGCCGCACACAGAGGGCTTCCCGGAGCGGCACTGTTTACGGATTTGGACCAGTTAACCGAGGGAGACCAGTTTTATCTCTATGTTTTAGATGATATTCTGGCATATGAGATTGATCGGATACTGACAGTAGAACCGTCGAACACGGAGCCGCTTCAGGTGGAGGAGGGGGAGGATTTGGTAACGCTTGTTACCTGCACTCCCTATGGTGTAAATTCCCACCGGTTATTGGTGAGGGGACACCGGGTTCCCTATGAGGAGGAAAAGGAAACAGAGCAGGCAAAGCAGGTAACACAGAGCGTACACACGAATTATGTGGTATGGGTAGTGGGAGGTCTGGCAGTAACCGGCATTTGTATCGGTCTCTGCGCAGTTATCGTTAAATGTGTTCAGAGGAAAAAGCAAAAAGGACAGTAAGACAATCAGTAGGTGCAATGATGAGGAAACGTAAAAGATTACTTAGAATAACTGCATATTTGTTTTTATTGGCAGCACTTTTTGCACCTGCCTGTATTTTCCGTACAATGAAAGTATTTGCGTCTGAAGGAATTGACCATTTGCAGAAATGTTCCGTTACATTTGAAATTCCCGGTACATATCGGGAGGCACTGGAGGATAAGGAGATTGCGGTCAGGCTGTACCGGATTCAGGATATGACGGAGGATACGTTTCCGGCAGATGTAACGGCACAGGATTTAAAGAACATGGCGGAAACACAGTCAGCACTTTTAAAGGTCAGGCAGTGGGAGGATGTTCCGGAAACGCAGCCGGACTATGAAATCCGGGTAGTGCACAATCAGGGAACGCAGGCAAATATGCTGACAGGCGTGTATCTGGTTTGTATGCGACCGATACAGGTGGAAAATGTGACCTATGAGGCATTGCCATACATTGTCTGTCTGCCCAATCCCATGCCGATACAAGATGGGAAAGAGAACTGGGTTTACGACTTGAAAGTAGATTTAAAACTTGGTGAGAATACAAAATCCGGACCGCCGACTCAGGATAGAGATGACAAAGAGGAAGAGGACCCGCCGTTCAGACACCGGACAGGCGATGACATACCCATTGGGGGCATGCTGGCAGGAGTGGCAGTTGCGGGGGCACTGTATCTTCTGTGCCTGTTGTTGTCCAAGAGAAGGGAAAAGAAAAATGGTTTTCATAGAGAGACGGAAACAGTAATATCCGTCATGGGAATTTTCAGAAATATTTTTGCCGCAGCCGGGATTGTACTGTTGACAATTGTGGTAATGGTTGGTATAAGGTATTATCAGGAGCAAAAAGAGAGGGAAGCTGTGAACCGGTTGGTTATGGTGTCTTCCGAAGAGGCTTCAGAGCAGCCAAAGGAACCGGAAACGGAAAGCATATGGACGATGTGCGACCGGCTGGGACTGCCGAAAATAGACTTTCAACAGCTAAAATCCATAAATGAGGATAGTATAGGATGGATTTACGCCTGTAACGGGGAGATAAATGCCCCGGTGGTAGTTTCGGATGGGGAATATTACCTGAGACGCTCGATTGAAAAGGAAGCCTCACGTTCCGGTACAATCTATGCCTACAGTAAAACAACGGAACCGTTGGAACAGGAAAGAATGATTCTGTTTGGACATAATATGCGCGACGGCAGTATGTTCCATCCCTTATTACAGTATTGGCAGAACAGCAGTTATGCTGCGGAAAATCCGTATGTTTATTTCATTACGGAAGATAACCTGTATCAATACGAAGTACATTCCGTAACGGTAAAAGAGTTTGAGGATATTGATTTTGTGGAAAAAGATGTACCGACAGAAACGAAAACACTGGATTTAATTACCTGTGAGTACTCCGGCAAAGACACAAGGTTAATCGTAGAAGCAAACCTCAAAGAGATGTGGTAAAATGCTCCGGCTATTTTTAGTCGGGGTATTTTTGTGAAAGGAGCAGAACATGCCAACAGGAGTTATCATACTATTATTTTTTATTGGAATTGTGGGAATCCCGACCCTGATAGTGTCCCTCGTTTTATGGGCGGTGCGTGCATCCAGAGAGCGGAAAAAGAAATCCTACACCGGTTTTGCGGAAGGAACTATCTCGGAAATCCGAACATACAGTGCGGACTTTACAACGGTTTTGTTTGTGGATTATCAGGTGGAAGGCAAAACCTATCGGATAAAAGAAACCATGAAAGTAAAGGGAGAGGCAATAAAGGTGGGTAAAATTCCCATAGGGCAGAGAAAGAAGCCTGTTCTTGGAGATATTAAAAAGGGAAGCCGGGTGAGCGTACAGTACGATACGGCAAATCCTCAAAAGGCAATTATTGTCGGAAATGACGGTTCCCGCACCAATTAAACAGGTGGGGAGTTGCCTAAATCGGGCAGAAGTGAACTGCCCGAAATGCCGCAAACAGTCCGAAGACGGCGCAGGGGAGCCGCCCGCCGGACAAAATTATTACGCAGCCGCCGTCTGCTTTGTATTGCGGTAAATCCGCGCAAAGTAAATGATTTCCACCACAGCGGTAATAAACCATGAAAATACATACAACAGATACAAAGACTCAATGGTTCTAAAGTAGGCAAATACAGTATAAATCCACGCGATTCGGAAAACCACGGAACCCATAATCACGAGGATGGTGGGGACAATGGTTTTGCCCAGTCCTCTGGATGCCGCAATGGTACAGTCCATAAAGGCGGAAACGGCATAGGACAGCGTCATAATGGTCATACGCAGAATTCCCGCTTCCACCACGGCACTCTCGTTGGTAAAGAGTGACAGGAAAGGATAGCGGAACACATAAAGTCCCACACCCAGAATCAGCGCCATGATAAAGGAATAAAACAGGCAGATAAAGTAGGTTTTTAAGATTCTGTCCCGTTTTTTTGCCCCATAGTTTTGGGCAATGAAGCTGGCGCATGCCGTGTAAAAAGCAGCCATCATATCGTAGACTAAAGGGTCGGCATTGGCAGCGGCGGAATTTCCCTCCACCATGACATGGTCGAAGGAGTTTACGCTGGTCTGGACAAACAGGTTTGCAATGGCAAACAGCGCATACTGGAAAGCGGAAGGCAGTCCAATCCGCAGGATACGGCGGCTCTTGGAATGGCTGATTTTTATATCTTTTATATGCAGACCGAAGTCCTCATTGCATTTGAATAGCAGGCGCAATATGAGAATTGCGGAGATATACTGGGAAATAATGCTGGCAATGGCAACGCCGGCAACATCCAGTTTGCACACAATAACAAAAAACAAATTCAGGACAATGTTAATGATTCCGGCTAAGGTCATGTAATACAGCGGACGCTTCGTATCGCCAGCCGCACTCAGCACGGCATTACCGAAATTGTACAGAGCCAGTGCGGGCATGCCGCAGAGGTAAATGCGCAGATACAGTACGGCATGGTCTATCAGCTCGTCTTTCGTATTCATAAGGGTCAGAATTCCTCTTGTAAAGGCAATCCCGAATACCATAATAATAATTCCCGCCAAAAAGCACAGAATAAGAGAGGTGTGAACGGTCTCGTTTAAGTCCTTTTTGTTTTTGGAGCCGATATAAAGGGCAGTCAGGGCGTTGACGCCGCTGGCAAGGCCGATAAGCAGACCGGTAAACAGGGTGACTAAGATACTGGTGGAACCCACGGCGCCGAGGGAAATGGGGCCTGCAAATTTGCCTACTACGGCAACATCTGACATATTAAAAAGAACCTGCAGAATGTTGGAAAACATCAGCGGGACACTGTAAACAAAGATTTTTTTCCATAAAGACCCGGTACAAAGGTCCATCTCATAAGTTTTCATAAAATAATATCCTTTTTCGTTTGAATTTGGTATACTCATCTTACACCTTATATAAGGAAATTCAAGAGGGATTTGTCAGGAGCGGAAAATGAACGTAGGAAAGCAGTTTTTTAAATATGTGTCACAAAATATTCTGGGAATGATAGGAATTTCCTTATATATATTGGCGGACACTTTTTTTATTTCCCTGTCGGTGGGAGCGAACGGAATTACGGCGCTGAATCTGGTGCTGCCGGTGTACAGCCTGATTTTCGCCATCGGTGCAATGATTGGCGTGGGCTCCGCCATCCGGTTTGCCATTGGCAGGAATAAAGGGGAGCAGGAGGCGGAGGAGTATTTTACCAATGCGCTGTTTTTTGCCACAATCATCTCGCTTGTTTTTGTTGTGGTGGGACTGTTTGCGCCGGATGCCGTGGTGCGTGTTCTGGGCGGCGATGAGGAAATTGTGGCAGTGGGAACTTCCTACACGCAGATTTTCATGCTGTTTGCGCCCTGTTTTATGTGGAATCATATATGCAATGCCTTTGTGCGCAATGACGGAGCGCCTTCTGTTGCCATGGCGGCAACGCTGCTCAGCAGTCTGTTCAATATTGTGATGGATTATGTGCTGATGTTCCCCTTGGGACTCGGCATGGCGGGAGCGGCACTGGCTACGGCGTGCTCGCCCATCGTGGGAGTTTTGATTTGCTGTATTCACTTTTTTTCCCAAAAGAGCACGGTGTCGCTGCGGCGTATCAGGCCGTCCCTGCGAAAGCTGTTCCGTTCCTGTCAGGTGGGAGTTTCCGCTTTTGTAGGCGAAATTTCTTCCGGTGTGATTACGGTGGCATTTAACACCATTATTCTTCACTTGGTGGGAAATATCGGCGTGGCGGCATACGGAGTGGTAGCCAACACGGCGCTGGTAGCGGTATCTATGTTTAACGGTGTGGCACAGGGTTCCCAGCCCCTGATCAGTGAGTGTTACGGAAAAAATGACCGGAAACATGTGCGCAGTATTTTGAAAATGGCACTGGCAACGTCGTTAGCGTTATCGGCAGGACTGATACTTGTCATTTTCCTATGGACAACGCCCATTGCCAATATTTTTAACAGCGAAGGAAACGCGGTGCTCACAGAGTATGCGGTGAACGGGCTGCGGATTTATTTTGTGGGATTTTTGTTTGCGGGAATCAATATTGTGGGAACGGGAATTCTGAGCGCGGTGGAGTCCGCCAAATGGGCGTTTACCGCTTCTATCCTGCGTGGATTCGTGGTCATTCTCTGTGCGGCTTTTCTGCTTTCCTATCTCTTTGGCATGACCGGAGTGTGGATGGCATTTCCGGTGGCGGAACTGATTACGATGGTTGTGACGGGGATTGGACTCAGGAAGGCTTGTTTTTCCAAATAGGTCTATATGGTAACAAATGTGAAAGAAGCTGTCGGGATTATCCCGGCAGTTTTTTTCATTCGTGCTATTTATCCCAACAAAAGTGCACTCAAAAAAAGACATATGTATACCAAGCATATGATAGAATGATACACACCGCATTTCTGTGGTGTGTTGTAATTCCAAAGCGTTTACGGAAAATATCAAGAGAAAGGAGATGGACAGACAGAGATTTTTTGCAGGGGGGTTGATTAAGTTGAAAACACAAAGTAATGAAATGATTTTAAAAGAAATTACGTTGATGATTTCGGCAGAAAGGTGGGTTATATGCAAAACAAAAGATATAAAAGGCTCTTGAGTGCCATACTGGCATCTATGTTGCTGGTGGGAGGAATTACAATTGTACCGGCACTCGGTGTGCATGCGGAAGAACAGTTTGCAAGGCAGGCAGACGGAAAGCCGATTTTTAGTGGGAATCCGGAGGACCTGAACGCATTTGTAGATGTGATACTGGATGATATGACATTGAAAGAGAAGGCAGTATATGCAGTTCACCGTTATTCAGAAGGGGGACTGACCTTGGCAAAAGGATATACGCTGCCCAGCGGAAAAGGTGAGGTAGATGCAGTTCAGGGTGTGTACACCGATTTCCCTACAATGCAGGGTCTGGGTCAGTCATGGAATCTTGAACTGATTAATGAGGTCGGAGACATAATTGGCAATGAAAGAAGGGGGAACATTGCAAATTATGAAGGAATGACCATGATGTACTCAGCGGAAGGTGATATTCGTGTCAATCCCTTGGTGGGAAGATTTGAAGAAGGGTTTTCGGAAGACCCCGGCATGGTGGGCGATATGATTGCAGCCATGGGTGATGGAATTACAGGAAATGATGATGAGAATAACCCGGATGGATTATGGTTAAAAGTCGGACTTGGTACAAAGCATTATGCAAATTATACCGCCGAGTTTTTCAGAAACTACGGCAGCAGTTATGCAAGTAACAGAGCTTTGCAGGAATTTCAGTTAAAAGGTTTCCTTGAGGCAGCTGAAAACGGCAGTTTTAACGGTGTTATGACCTCCTATGGAAGAATTAACGGAATACCGGGAGCGGCTTCTCCTTTGATTTCACAGGTAAATGAGGCGTCGCCAAGAACATTGTGGAATGTATCGGATTTTATCGGAGATTACTCCTTGTATTCTTCCTGTGGAAACGGTTATGATTTGACATATAATCCGGATCGGGCTCATGCAGCAGCGCTCCTGATTCTGAGCGGTTCCACGGATAACAACACAGGCGGTACCGCCGCAAACGGCGGCACAGTGGATTCTGTTATGGAATCTGCATGGGGTGCACCTGATACTTATATTACACCTTCAGCTGTGGTGGAAGCGGTTGAAAAAGGTATCTGGGGAGTAACGGAAGATGATTTGGATGAATCGATTCGCGGTCTTTTGGAATTGTTTGTACGAACCGGCTGCTTTAATGCGGATGCGGACGGCGACGGAAAACCTGACGGATATATCTATGCAGACTTAGCATTAGGAGCAAACGGTGCAACCACAACCGATGAAAATAAGAATAATTCCGTTCATGATATTCATTCACAGGAAGTGGCATTGGAGGCGGCACAACAGTCTGTTGTATTGTTGAAGAACAACAATTTACTGCCTTTGAAAACGAATTCTGTCACGAGCCGGAAGCAGTTAAATGTGGTGGGTGCTTTTGCAGATGCACGTTTCAAAACAGTGTATTCTACATCTACACCTCAGTTAGAGAATACCAATCAGACGCCTTTGACGGCGCTGCAGTCATATGTCGGAGAGGATAAGGTAACTTATTTTGAAGCAAACAAAGTGGTAGCCATCAAAACCTCCAACGGAAAATATGTGTCTGTAGATGAGACCGGAAACATTGGTCTGGTTGATAAGTGTAACGATAGCTGTTTGTTTGAACTCTATTCATGGGGACAGGACGGCTACAGTTTCAAATCCCTGTCCAACGGAAAGTGGCTGAATCGTAAGTCAGAGCAAGTCTGGGATATTTGGCGGTGGGTAACTACTTACTCGGAGGAACTGCTGTGTACCGGAGACCAGAAGCTGGATGTAGGCGGTGAGTGGAATGCTGACGGTACGGCAATTACCAGTACAATGCCGGAGCGTTTCCGCATTGAGGAGACAGATGGAGTATGTTCCATTATAGCGGGAACCTTTGAAGAAAGTTTCAACGGTGGCTATGAGACGGCATATTATGACGATGGAATGAGAATTTCGCTTGGGGCGGATACGGTAACAGCTTCTGCATCCACCAGAAATGCCATGACGGACAATGAAAGATTTGTGCTTGAAGTGAAGGAAGAGGCAGGTGCAAATGTACAGAAGGTTGGAGATTATGCGGTTGTAGTTGTTGGTATTCCTTCCCAGCACAGCATGGGAGAGGGCGCAGACCGTTCTACTCTGGCGATGGGTCAGGAACAGTATGATCTGGTGAAGAATGTAGCTGCAAAATATCCCGGAAAGACTATTGTTGTCGTAAAGAGTAATGCACCGGTATTAATGGAGGAAATCCAGAACAATTCCAACGTTGGTGCAATTCTGTATGCGCCGTACGGCGGTCAGTATGACGGATACGCATTGGCACAGATTATTTTTGGTGAAGTGGCACCGACAGGTCATCTGACCAATACATGGTATAATTCCGATGATGTATTCCCGAAATTGACAGAATATGCTTTGCCTGAAGGGGGAACAACGGAGGTTTATCTGCCGCCCACTACCATGAGTAATTTGGATCCGAGACTGGACATTGATTACACCAACAATGATCCGATTGATACCGGTTTGACTTATATGTATACGGATTCCGGTAATGTGACATATGCTTTTGGACATGGTCTGACCTACGGTACCGTGGATGCGTCTTTACTGTCCGCAGATAATACGATGACGCAGGATAAGGATTATAATGTTTCTGTATTAGCCTGCAACAACAGTGATAAGAATGTAACACAGGTTATTCAGGTATATGCTGCTCCCTTGAATTCTGCATACGGTTCGGCAGCTTACCGGAAAAAACTTATTGGTTACGAACGTGTTACGTTAAAACCTTATGAGGCACAGAGATATACGATAGTATGTGATACAAAAGATTTGGAAATTTATGATGTAAACAGCGGTGATTATATTTTAGAGTCCGGTGCATATTCAATTTCTGTCGGCTTATCCAGTGATACCGCAAGAGGAAATCAGCGGATTACTGCGGTGGGAAAAGAGGTTGCCACTGTAGATTTGACGCAGGAAATCAATGTATTTGACCACGCATACGATTCAAAAGATATTACTTATCGCGAGATAGCAAAGGAAAATACGGCAAAATACGCAGGTAATTATTATGCGGTTATGTCCAAGGCTACAAACAGCTATGTAGTCATTCCGAAAGCAGATTTGAAGTCTGCAACGGCGATAGAGGTAAAAGTTGCGACCACAAGAGAAAGCGGAAGTATCCAGATACGCGAGGGTTCTGCCGATGGAAAAATTTTGGCGACAATTCCCGTAAGTGCAACGGGTACGGTTACAGTACCGGTTACATATACCGGAGGAATAAGCGGCATGGATGCAGATGTTAGCGTTATGGCGATGAGTGTGAGTGCCGGAGATTTAAGCGTAAGCGGTGGAGATTTAAGTGTGAGCGGCGGCGACGCAGCCATTAGTGCATTTAGTGCAGACGTTGAGAATGCAGGTACAGAGATTGCTGATGCCAAAGTGGTAAATCAGTTGAAGTATGAAGTCTTTACTGCGGGGCTTAGCGGCAGCAGTGGAGTGAAAAATCTATACATTGTATTCAGTGATGCGGATATTCGTTTGGCTTCTATTAAGGTGGTTGAATAAGTATCATAATTGAAAGATGCCTTCTTCCTGTGAGTTATAAACTTGTGGGGGAAGGCACTTCATTTTATAAAACTGACGGTGAGGAGAAGAAAGATGGCAATCAGTAATAGCGTGGCAAATTTTAAAATGCAGGTAAATGAGCAATTTGTAAAGAAGGCGGTTGCGTTGGAACCGGCATTGTATAAGACGCAATGTGTTCCCAAGCGGGTTGTAAGGCTGGAAAAACAGAGAGACTGGTATGTTGCGGAAAGCATTGATATAGCGAAGATTCAGCCCCCGGTATTAGGAAAAGGAGACAGTGTATGTTTTGATTTTGGAAGACATATGGTAGGGTATCTTTCCTTTCGGATTACGGTGGTAGGAAGCCCTGCGGATGCACCGGCACATTTTAGGATAAAATTCGGAGAAACCTGTAATGAAATTGGAGAAGAGACCAAAGAATATCGCGGAGATATAAGCAGTTCATGGCTGCAGGAGGAATTCCTGCACGTGGATGAAGTTCCGTCCATGGTTTCGATGCCGAGAAGGTATGCTTTTCGTTATATCGAAATCAAAGTATTGGATACGTCTCCCAAATACAAAATTCAAATAGAGGAGATTCGGGTGACGGCAGTAACTTCCGCAGATTACAGTAAAATAGACGCACCAAAAATCGAGGATGACTTTTTGAGATGTATGGACGAGGCGGGCATCAGAACTCTGGGCGAGTGCATGCAGAGGGTCTTTGAGGACGGACCTAAGAGGGACAGAAGATTATGGCTGGGAGATTTGCGTTTACAGGCACAGGTTAATTATGTGACGTTTAAGAATTATGATTTGGTAAAGAGATGCCTTTATTTGTTTGCCGGCTTGACACAGAATGAGGGAAGCGTAGGTGCGAACCTGTTTATTGCGCCCCGGTTTCAGGTAGACGATACCTATCTGTTCGATTATGCGCTATTTTTTGTGTCCACCCTCTATGACTATTATTGTGAGACAAAGGAACAAGGTCTGCTGGAGGAACTGTGGGATACGGCATACAGGCAGCTTGAAATTGCGGCAAAGGAACTGGATGACAATGGCGTGATTGTGGATAAGGATACATGGTGGTGCTTTCTGGACTGGAAAGAGGGATTAAATAAGCAGGCAGGTGCACAGGCAATTTTCATTTATGTATTAAAGCAGGCAATGTATTTGGCAAAAGAATTGGGAAAACAAGAGCAATACAGTACTTTGGAGAGATATTTAAAGAATGCCACGGAGGGGGCAAAAAAACATTTATGGGATGAGGAACGCCAATTTTTCGTCAGCGGAAGAGAAAGACAGGTGTCGTGGGCTTCACAGGTGTGGTTTGTTCTTGCGGGGGTATTTGACAGGGAAAAGAATGTGGAACTTCTGAGGCATCTCATAAAAGAAAACCCGGAAATGAATATGGTTACTCCTTATATGTATCATCACTTTGTGCAGGCATTATTGGAAACCGGATTGAAGAAGGAGGCGCTTGCATATATGGATGAATATTGGGGAGGTATGTTAAGGGAAGGAGCCGATTGCTATTATGAGCTATACGACCCCCAAAATCCGGATTTTTCACCTTATGGTTCCAAAATGATTAACAGCTATTGTCATGCGTGGAGTTGTACACCCTCCTATTTTATCAGAAAGTATTTTTGTTAGAGAAGATTACCGGGTTTGGGAATATTTTAACCGGTACTGTTCCGGAGTTATTTTGTAATATTTTTTGAATACCCGGAAAAAGTATTTCACGTTGTCATATCCCAGACTCTTGGCAATCTGATACATTTTCTTGTCTGTGGTGGTGAGCAACTCTGCAGCCCTTGTCAGGCGGACACTATTTAGGTAATACACGAAAGTTTCACCGGTTTTTTCTTTAAACAGATGACTTAAGTAGCTGCGATTCATATAAAATAGCGAAGAAATAAACTCGATGGTTAAATCATCGTAATAGTGTCTGTCTACATAGGTTTTTATCTTGCCGATGACGTCCTCGGAGGAGTAGATATTCTGTTTGCGTAAAATATCGGCAATGTTGGTATAGTATTGCAGATAGTACTGTTTCAGCTCATCAAGACTGAACATGTTATCCAGTATATTGTGCATACTGCTGTTGGCGGAGTATAGGTTTACCTGCTCTATGTATTTGCTCAGAATATAGCGGACTTCGTCCGACAGGCTGAAGAAATATACCTTAATCTGATAAAGCGTATAACCGGAGCCTTTTAGTGTGTTGTCGATAAAGTCTGTAAGGAGTTCCTGCACTTTTTCTGTCATCCCGGTCTCTAATCGGAAGAAAAATTCCTTGGATTTCTCCCATGTAATTGTGGGAGTGTCCGTGCTCTTTTCGGTCGGGAAAAAGAGGCGGGAGCCGGAGTTCATCTGTTGGGAATTTAGTGCGGAAACAGTTTCCAGATAAGCTGCATGCAGTTCATCTAAGGAATGATGGATGGCGCTGACTCCGTAGGAAACAGTAATATTTTCCGATGAAAAAAGACGATCCATGGCTTCTACTATTTTCTGGCAGAGTACCTGCGGCGATACAACGGAATGTTCTGCGGTGAACAGAATCAAAAAGCCCAGACTCTTATACTGAGCATGTTGCAGATATAATGTAAAGTCTCCAAAGTGGTTTTCGTTGAGAAAAGCCTGTAACATTTTTTCCTCAGGAAGGGAATGGGAGTGAAGCGTCAGTAAAGTCAGGTCGTGGGTGCTGTTTACAAAATTTAAACGCTTGGAAGCAATGGTGCATTTCTCGGTGTGCAGACCCAGAATCATATTTTTCAGGACGGAAATTGCATACTCGAAGTTGGCATTTTCCGTTTCTTCTTCACTGGACAGTATCTGGTTGTGCAGTTGTTTTTTGGTTTCTATCTGGGACATTGCCCGTTCAGCCGCATCCTGAATTTCCTCTTTGGAAAAAGGTTTCAAAATGTAATCCAATGCGGATGCTTTTAAGGCATGCTGCATATATTCGTAATCTTTAAAACCGCTGATGACAATCACCTTTTTATCCGGAAAACGTTCCGTGAGCATTGGAAGAAACTGTGTGCCATCCATTACAGGCATATTCATGTCGGTAATAATGATGTCGGGGTCGGTATTTGCAATTAAAGACAATGCCTCTGTACCGTTAGAAGCCTCGCCGATACAGCTTAATCGGTCGGAAAGGGCTTCTAATTTTTTGATAGTACCTTTTCTGGTAAGACTTTCATCATCTATGATAACGTAAGTAAACATGAGCTGTTATTCCTCCTCTGTTTTCGGGAACGGTAATTTGATAATTGCAGTAGTTCCGTGTCCTTCCTGACTTTCCAGTGAAAGCCCGTAGCCTTCACCATAATATAAAACAAGGCGCGTATGTATGTTTTTGACGCCGATACTTTCTTTTTTTCTCTGCCCCAGTTCTGTAAATTCCGGAGGCTCGTTTAGAGAAGACTGCAGAATCTCCAGATAGTCCTTAGAAATTCCGACGCCGTCATCGGAAACGCTTAAAAAGAGGTTATCCTGTTCAACCCATCCGTTCAACCATATGGTCGTTCCGTGCGTACAGTATTTTAACCCGTGGTAAAAAGAATTTTCTACTAACGGCTGCAGAATCAGTTTTAATACCTTTACCGGATATAATTCCGGCGGAATATTGATTTCTAAGGAAAACTTATTATCAAAGCGTATACGCTGTATGGAAACATAATCAATCACATGCTTGAGTTCGTCTGCTACCGTTACCAGTTCACTCTGGGTCTTGATACTGTAACGAAACATATTGCCCAGTGCAAGTGACATTACGGAGATACTTTTCACGCCTTCTATTTCGGCAATGCTGTTGATGGACTCTAACGTATTAAACAGAAAGTGTGAGTTAATCTGGGCTTCTAAGGATTTCATTTGGGAATCAAGTGTAATTAGTCGGTTTTGCAGTTCTTTTTCGATGTACTGCTGCATGGTTTCAATCATTTGGTTGTACTCGTTATATAAAATACCGATTTCATCTGTCCGCTTCAGGTAGCGGGGGGAGGCCACCAGTTCTTTGCCCGTAATTTTTGCCATATTCTGGCTCAATTCAATAATGGGTTTGGTGAATACAGAGGATGCAATCAGTGAAAATATTACGGCAAGAGCAATACATAGCCCTGATATGAGTAAAATGGTTCGTTTCATGTAATCAAACTGATTATATAAATCAGAATAATTTACCAGAAAAATAAGCCGCATATCGTCAAAATCCAAATCAGCGGACTGGTAATGAGCCTCCTGTGGCTGAATCTCCGTCTTTAAAGAATCTACATTGCTGTAAAGAATACAGTTGTCACGATATTCTAATGCCAGTAATGCAGTGTTGGGGAGTGAATTTACGGTGGAGAGGTCAAATACATTAGGGGAACAGTCAATAAAGAGCATGCCGAGATATTCGTGGGTGTAAACGTCGTATAATGCCTGACAAAAAGAAATAGAAGGCTCTGCATTGAGAATAAAATCCTTCCTTGTAATACCATCAATATAGTAGCTGCCTTCCAAGGCAAGCGTGTTTTGATACCAGTCGTCTTCAGTCGGGTCATAGCCGGGAACAATATCTATTCCGCTTCCATAGCCATAGCCCAAGGAAGTTCCACTGGGAGTGAAGATAAAAATACCATTAATATAATCGTTGAAGTAAATCAGGTTCTGACAAATATAGCGGATTTTCTGGTTGCTGTTAAAAATGTCATAATCCGTATAGTCCGTAGCATTTCCGGCGTATTTTTTCAAGTCTTCCACAACGGATTCCGTATCGGTGGAATAAAAATTGAAAATACCGGCAATGTGCTTAATATTGTTTAACGTGTTGTTCGAGGTTTCAGTGGCTTTTTCAAAAATATTATCGGCTACATCTCTGGTCTGCTCTTCAAGGAGAGCGGTATAACGGCGATAGGTATATGACGTTATGAGAATACAGGGAACGATAGATATGAATAAGGATGCTATAAGCACCTTGATTTTCAAACTCATAATATATTTCTCCTCCCAATCTAACAAAAGTATACCATAAGACAGGACAAAAGTACACTGCCAATGTGTTACTATGAAAAAGTCTTAAGAAACTATTTATTATTGGGAGGAAAACAATGAAGAAAAGACTATTAGCAACTATTCTTTCTGCAACAATGGCAATCTCATTATTAGTGGGTTGCGGTTCAAAAGAGCAGACAAACAAGCAGTCAGAGGCAGCTACCGGTGAGGTGGCAGGCACTGAAACGGCAGCCACTGAAACGGCAGGCACTGAGGCAGAGCCGGCGCAGGAGGACATTACCATTACCATGATGGTATCCGGAACTGCTGCGGAAAATGACTTCGAAACAGAGCAGCTTCCTAATCTGATTCAGGAAAAGTTTCCGAACATTACTCTTGAAGTAACCAAATTACCGGATGACCAGTATTACACAACCTTAAAGACAAAACTGGCAGCAGGCGAGTGTCCCGACATTATTCTGGTACAGCCTAAATATGCGGGTTCCAATTCCGTAATCGGTTTGGCAGAGGCAGGTTATCTGCTTGACATTTCCGATTTGAACGCAGTTCAGCTTGCAGGTGCAGCGGCAGAAGATTCCTTTACATATGACGGTAAAGTATATGCGGTCGCACAGGGCGTTTCCATTTTGGGAACCTTCTATAACAAGGATGTATTTGCACAGTATAATCTGGAAGTTCCTACGACATGGGACGATTTCCTGAATGTATGTGAGACCCTGAAATCGAACGGCGTAACACCTATTGTTATGGGTGACAAGGATGCTTATGTAATGCAGTTCGGTCTCTATCAGATTGCTGCAAATGAGATTTATCCGAAGGATTCCGCTTATGATGACAAGCTGAGAACCGGTGAAACCAAATTTACGGATGAGGGTACTTGGGATAAGGTCATTGAAATGTATGCAAGCCTCTATGAAAAAGGCTATGTACGTGAGGGCTCTCTGGGTCTTGGTGCATCTCAGGCAATTCAGGAATTTGTAGATGGCAAAGCAGCAATGATTTTTGACGGTAACTTCAACACAGCAGCAATCACCGCACAGGGAGAGGTTGATTTCGAGAGAGGTTATTTCCCTCTGCCCGGTACCGGAAGTGAGGTTTATGCAGCTATGGCACCCGGTGCAGGCCCCGCAATCTATTCCGGAACCAATCATGCGGATGAGTGCAAGGCAATTTTGGAGTACTGGTTTGACGGAGAGTCTGATGTGTATGTTGCTGCTGCAAACACCGGTCGCTGGATTATGACTTATGGTTACGGCGCGGATTCAAATGATCCTTTATTTGACACATTCCTTGATCTTTACAATAACGGCAAGGCATTTTACTGGTGTAATCAGGCATGGCCTGCAGGAACCGAAACCGAGATGGAGACCAAGTTTGCTGAGTTAATCGGCGGAACCGGTACAACCGTTGAGGATGTTACTGCAAGTATGCAGAGTATGCTGGAATCATTACTGGAAGAATAAATTAATAAAAGGATAATCGGAGGCTGGCAAAATGAAGAGGAAAAGAAAGAAATCGTTAGTTATGCCAACAAGGATGTACTGGTTTGTTTTGCCAGCTTTACTCCTGTTTCTCGTGTTTTGGATTTTTCCAATCTTACAAATGTTTGGATACAGTATAACGAATTTCAACGGAATCAATTATGACTATGATGTTGTCGGAATGAAAAATTACGCCAAGATTTTTCAGGATGGTTCGCTGGTAAATGCAGTGATAAATACCTTAGTTTATACCCTTATTATTGTAGTGTTCAGCAATCTTTTGGGACTGGTATTGGCACTTGCTTTAAATTCCAAAATCAAAGGGAAAACCTTTTTTAGAACATCCGTATATCTGCCGGCGTTGTTCAGCGCAATTGTGGTCGGATTCATATGGTCGTATGTGTATATGCCGTCTTCCGGTATGCTGGCATCCATGTTTGATATGGTTGGTCTTGACGGCTCCAAAATCAATATTTTGGGTGGTTTTAAGTCGGCGCTTTATGGAATCGCTGTAGTAGATATTTGGAAAAATGTCGGAACAACAATGATTATTTTTCTGGCAGGTCTGCAAACAGTGGATGAAAGTCTGTTGGAGGCGGGGAGAATTGACGGATGCAGTGAGTGGCTGCTGATTACTAAGGTAAAGATGCCACTGATTTCTTCCACGATAACAATAAATGTTATTTTAAATTTAATTGCCGGACTGAAAGCATTCGACTATCCGTTCATTATGACAAACGGAGGTCCCGGCACATCGACGCATACACTTATGTATGTAATTTATAAGACAGCGTTTAATCAACAGAGAATGGGTCTGGCAAGTGCATATAGTGTTGTAGCGTTTGCACTGATTATAGCTGTTACCGTCTTGATGCTGTTATATATGAACAAAAAGGAGGTGGAGCTGTAATGAAAAAGAAAAAGATTTTAGCACATGCGGTAATCTATTTATTACTGGTGCTGTATGTCATAGTGACGTTGTCACCGCTAGTAATAGTGTTTTCCAGCTCCTTACGAACTGTGGGCAATATGAGCAGTCCTTTGAAATTATTTTCTGAGTTTTCAATGGAAAGCTATGCAAAAGCATTTCGTAATATGAATTATCCTTCCACTTTGTGGAACAGCATTATGACGACAGGAGGTTCTGTAGTTGTAATTGTATTTATTGGTGCTATGGCGGCATATCCAATCTCACGCATAAAGAATAAGCTGAGCCGTTTTTTGTATTACTTTTTCATTGCCGGACTGATTATTCCGTCACAGATGGTTATTGTGCCGATTGCGCAGATGTTTGGAAGGTTGAATATAGCAAGTACCCGTTTTACGCCGATGATTATGTTTATCACTTGTAGTCTTCCCTTTACCACTTTCCTATATGCCGGATTTTTAAAAAGTGTTCCGGTAGAGGTGGAGGAAGCGGCGTATTTGGACGGAGCGGATTTAAGGGTGAGATTTTTCGGAATTGTTTTTCCGCTTATCAAGCCGGCGACCGTATCGGTCATCATTACACAGGGATTGTGGATATGGAATGACTATTTTTACCCTATGATTTTTGTATCCAAGAAGGCGCAGTATTCTTTGCCGGTAGCAATGATACAGTTTCTGGGTGACAGAGAAAACCCTGCGCAGTGGAATGTGTTGTTTGCTGCCTGTGTATTGGGAGCACTTCCCTTAATTGTATTGTTTGCATGTTTGCAAAAACAATTTGTGAACGGTATTGCAGCAGGTGCTGTGAAAGGTTAAATGGTATGACAAATTGTTCCGGAAAACAGAAGTTTTTCGGGACAATTTTTCTATTTGTTGCCTTTTACCGTGCACAATGTTATGCTGACAGTAGAGGAAGGCGGACAGGCAGGAAAAGGAGAGAATATGGGGCAGAATGTACAGAAGCAGGAGCAAATGAAATACCGGATGGCGGATGCGATGAAGCAGTGTATGGAAAAGATGCTGGTAGAAAAGATTACGGTTCGCCAGATTGTAGAGCTGAGCGGAATTACAAGGCAGACATTTTACCGCCATTTTCAGGATAAATATGATTTGATTAACTGGTACTTTGATAAAATATTAGCGGAATCCTTTGAGCATATGGGAGAAGGAAAAACGGTATATGAGGGACTGGTAAAGAAATTTGAGTATATTGAACAGGAAAAGCTGTTTTTCCGGGCAGCGTTTAAGTCGGACAGCCAAAACTGTTTAAGAGACCATGATTTTGAATTAATCACGCAGTTTTATACCGATAAGATAGAGAAGAAATCGGGACAGAAATTATCGGAGCATTTGAGTTTTTTGTTGGAGATGTATTGTCAGGGGTCAGTTTATATGACAATACAGTGGGTGCTGGGCAGGAAGAAAGCAACGCCAAAGGAAATGGCGAAGGCATTAACGGAGGCAATGCCGGTGGAATTAAGGAATGTATTCCAAAAATGGCAGTTAATATAGGAAAAACAGTATATTAAAAGTGACAGACACGCCCTTTTGTAACTTTTTATTTGCAGGCGGGATTGATAAAATATAAGTATCAATAAATTGCAAAAGGAGAAGGTGTAATGGCAAACAGAATTATGTTAAATGAGACTTCCTACCATGGGGCAGGAGCAATTAAGGAAATTGCAAACGAGGCAAAAGGAAGAGATTTCAAAAAAGCATTTGTTTGTTCCGATCCGGATTTGATTAAATTCGGGGTGACGACAAAGGTGACAGATGTATTGGATGAAGCAGGGATTGGTTACGAAATTTACTCAGACATTAAAGCAAATCCGACAATTCAGAATGTACAACATGGCGTAGCGGCTTTTAAGGATTCAAAGGCAGATTATATCATTGCAATTGGTGGCGGCTCCTCTATGGATACGGCAAAGGCAATTGGTATTATCATTGCTAATCCGGAGTTTGAGGACGTGAGAAGTCTGGAAGGTGTGGCTCCGACAAAGAAACCCTGTGTTCCGATTATTGCCGTACCGACTACTGCAGGAACCGCAGCAGAAGTTACGATTAACTATGTAATTACAGACGTAGAGAAAAAGAGAAAGTTTGTCTGCGTAGACCCTCATGATATGCCGGTGGTTGCCGTGATTGATCCGGAGATGATGTCCTCTATGCCGAAGGGACTGACTGCATCGACCGGAATGGATGCGTTAACTCATGCGATTGAGGGATATACCACAAAGGCAGCATGGGAAATGACGGATATGTTCCACTTGAAAGCCATTGAAATTATCAGCAAATCTTTAAGGGGCGCTGTGGCAAATGAAAAAGAGGGCCGCGAAGGAATGGCACTGGGACAGTATATTGCTGGAATGGGATTCTCCAATGTAGGACTTGGAATTGCACATTCCATGGCGCACACACTGGGCGCGGTATATGATACTCCGCATGGCGTTGCGTGTGCAATGATGCTTCCCATTGTAATGGAATACAATGCAGAGTGCACCGGTGAGAAATATCGTGAAATTGCAAGAGCAATGGGTGTGAAGGGCGTAGATGACATGTCTGTGGAAGAATACAGAAAAGCTGCCATTGATGCGGTGCAGCAGTTGTCCATAGATGTTGGTATTCCGACAAAACTGGAGGCTTTGAAGGAGGAAGATTTGGATTTCCTTGCAGAGTCAGCGTTTACGGATGCCTGTGCACCCGGAAATCCCAAAGATACAAATATAGAAGATTTGAAGGCATTGTTCCGCAAACTTATGTAAGTAAGGAAAAGATGCCGGTATAGAAATCGGATAAGATAAAATTCCCGGAATATCTCAAGTAGAGGTATTTCGGGAATTTTGCATGTAAAAAATTTTATCTTATGAGCAGCGAGAGCAGGCATATTTGGACTCAGGAAGGCTTGTTTTTCCAAATAGGTCTATGTTACAATAGGCGCATACAGCAGGCGCAGGGAGCAAATCCCGGAGAGGAGCAGTAATATGCCAGTATTTGATTTTAGCGACGCACCGGAGGAAAAAAAGGACGCGGTGTGTACATACAGTGTATTTTATACCAGCGAAGATAGCACGTCCCCGGACAAACCGATTCTGGTGCTGGATAATCATACGAGACAGTGGAGCCATCACTCCAACGGAATTTTTACGAATCAGGCGAAGCAGACCGCTTTTGAATTTAAGGAGGAGGGGGAGAGTATCTGTGCGGATATTCTGCAGATAGACGCCCGTTTTGTCAGCCTGATTGGATGGCTTGGGGAAAATCACATTCATGTCCGCCTGTCCGGGGAGAACCGGTCAGACGGATATGCGGTTTACAAAATCCGGGAGACCTCTTTCGGTGGAGGAACAAAACTTTCGGCAGAAGACGGTTTTCTGCAGTTTATGATAGAAAGACTGCGTTCCAGTCACGCTCCCGCACAGGAGACGGTGGACGAGGAGCAGGAGGAAATGGGAGACGAGATGAAACTGACCAGTATTCAGAGCATTTCGGACTTCATGACCTGCGCGGGCAGGACACTCCCGGACAATATCCGGCTCTGGGCGAGGAGAAATCTTGCGGTGGCACGTTCCCATGAGGTTTCGCCGGAGGAGCGGCGCCATGCGCAGCGTGCGCTTTCCATTATGATGAACATTCAGTGGAAAAATAATTATTTTGAGGCAATCGACCCGAATGAAGCACGCCGGATTCTGGACGAAGAGCTTTATGGCATGGAGCGGGTAAAGCAGCGTATTATCGAGACGATTATTCAGATTAACCGTACCCATACGCTGCCGGCATACGGAATGCTTTTGGTGGGACCGGCGGGAACCGGTAAGTCCCAGATAGCTTATGCGGTGGCGCGGATTCTGAAACTGCCGTGGACGACACTGGACATGAGTTCCATCAATGACCCGGAGCAGCTGACTGGAAGCTCCCGTGTTTACGCCAATGCAAAACCCGGAATTATTATGGAGGCATTCTCCATGGCGGGAGAGTCCAATCTGGTGTTTATCATCAATGAGCTGGACAAGGCGGCAGCAGGCAAGGGAAACGGCAATCCGGCGGATGTGCTGCTGACATTGTTGGACAACTTGGGATTTACGGACAATTATATGGAATGTATGGTGCCGACCGTGGGTGTATATCCCATTGCGACTGCAAATGACAAGGAGCAAATCAGTGCGCCGCTGATGTCCCGGTTTGCCGTCATTGATATACCGGACTATACGACGGAGGAAAAGAAGATTATCTTTTCCAAATTCGCATTGCCCAAGGTGCTTAAGCGCATGGGACTTAAGGAAAGCGAATGTATTGTGACGGATGAGGCATTGGACGCGGTGGTTGCGCGGTATGCGGACACCACCGGTATCCGTGACTTGGAGCAGGCTGCGGAACATATTGCGGCGAACGCACTGTACCGGATAGAGGTTAACCACGTGAGCGAAGTGGTATTTCAGCCGGAAATGATAGAGGAACTGCTGGGTTAATATGAAAGCACAATGTCTTTTAAATCAGCAAAAGTTGTGATTGGATAATCGGTTTTGTCACAGAAAGCGGCATCTCCGATTCCGGCAGCTTTCATTCCGCCGCGTTTTGCGGCTTCTATTCCGGCAACTGCATCTTCAACCACCAGACAATCCTGTGGTTGAAGAGCAATGTACTCTGCAGCTTTTAAGAATACCTCAGGGTCAGGCTTTGATTTTGTGATATTTGTTCCATCGGAAACCGCATCAAATACATTGTCAAACCCTACTTGTTTTAAGATAAATTTCGTATTCTTGCTGGAAGAAGCAATAGCAACCTTGATACCGGCTGCTTTGATTGCAGCCAGGGTTTCGCGGACTTCTGCGGTTACATCGTCCGGGGTCATGCTTTTTAATTCTTCTTTATAATAATGATTTTTTTCTTCTGCCAGCGCTTCCTTTTCTTCTTGGGAAAGAGCCGGTCCATGATAGTTTTGTAAAATAATTTCGAGGCTTTCCATTCTGCTTACGCCACGCAACTGATTGTTAATAGTTTCATTAAACAGAATACCATGTGCATCGGCCATTTTCTTCCATGCACAATAATGGAGCTTATCTGTATGAACCAGCACTCCATCCAGATCAAATAAGATACCTTTAAACTTCATCTTTTTTCTCCCATTCATAAATTCCCAACAGAAAGAGTTTTTATTTTCCTACAAATCAGCTACCCATTTTCCGGCTAATGCAATCCAGTCCTGGCAACGTTTCTGAATACCGAAGCCATTCTTGGTAATCTGTGTCTCTTCATTGGCAAGAGAAAGTCCATGCGGTCCCTCCGGAAAAATGTGAACTTCTACGGAAACCTGATTCTTTACCAGCTCTTCCGTAAACATTAACGTATTCTCTATCGGTACAGACTGGTCGGTTAAGGTATGCCAGATAAATACAGGCGGCACCTGTTTTCCAACCTGATGCTCTAAACTTAACAGATTTTCTAATTCTTTACTTTTTTTCGTTCCCATCAGGTTTTCAATGCTGCCCCTATGTGCATATTTCCCGGAGGTAATAACAGGATAGGAAAGCAGTAATCCGTTTGGCCGCATCTGCTCAGCGGTAAGTTCTGTTTCTTTTGCAAGCCAGTCCTTATCCCAGAATACACCAAGGCTTGCTGCCAGATGACCGCCGGCGGAAAATCCGGCTACGATAATCTTGTCCGGTCGAATGCCATATTCCGTTGCATGCTCTCTTAAGTATGCTACGCTCCATGCCAGTTCACAAAGAGATTGTGGGAATTCTGCCGGCGCTACGCTATAGCGCAGGACACACGCATGAAATCCTCTGGCAATATATTGAACAGCAACAGCTTCTGCCTCACGGTCGGAGGTGAATTCATAGCCGCCACCCGGACAAATAAGTACCAGCGGACGGGTACGGTTGCTGTCAATTTCTTCATAATTATCTAATATATAAGTATACAATCTGGCATCAGTTGATTTTGGTGTCTGAACCGGAACTATATTATATTTCATAGCTTCACCTTCTCGTTTGTTTCTCTTTTAATCTTCCTGATATGGTACTACAATTTTTGGTTTGCCGGCATCCAGTACATACTGCTGTCCGTAGAGTTCTACCGTAACGGTTGTTCCCTTTAACTGCTCTATACTGCAGGCTTCTTTATTAACGCTGATCTCTAAGAGGCTTCCGTGATATTGGATGCGGAAGTGATATCCCTGCCAGTTTTCCGGTAAGGTAGGCGCCAGGAAAAGCATATCTTCTTCTGCCTGCACTCTGGCAAATCCATTGACGATTGCCATATAACTTCCACCCATATTTGCTGCATGGATTCCATCTTTGCTGTTCTTGTGAGTATTTAAAAGATCCATCTTGGCAGAATCTCCAAAGTAGTAATATGCCTTGTCCTTTAAGCCCAGTCTGGATGCCATAATACTGAATACACAGGTAGAAAGTGAGGAGTCATGGGTTGTAATTTTCTCATAGTAGAGGAAGGATTTTTCTTCTGTCACCTTATCCTGATAATTCGGGAAGAGATAATGTGCCAGTACCGTATCTGCCTGCTTACATACCTGATAACGGTATAAATGAAGAGGGTGGTAATGCAATAACAGCGGGAATGCTTCCTGCGGGGTGTGCTCTAAATCCCAAATCGGTTTCTGCAAGAAGGAGTCATCCTGTGGATTGATACCAAGTGTCTCATCATACGGAAGGAACATCTTCTCTTCAGCTTCCTTCATTTCCTGAATCTCTTCTTCTGTCAGAGCATTTTCTTTGACAAACTGCTGATAAGCATCCTTTTCTTTTGCCAGCCGCTGGATGAATTTTAAGAACCACTGCATGCTGTATTTTGCACTGGCATTGGTATAGTAATTGTTATTTACAAGACAGGTATACTCATCCGGCCCGGTGACACAATTAATAACAAAACGATCCTTATAGTAATTTCCTACATCCAGCCACAGACGGTTGGTCTCTAAAAGAATTTTCAAGCCCATTTCCTTGATGAATTCCCAGTCTTCACTTGTCTTATAATAGAGAATTACAGCATATGCGATATCCCCATCGATATGATACTGTGCAGTTCCGGATGGAAAATAGCCGGAGCATTCCCTTCCGGTAATGGTGCGCCAGGGATACAGTGCGCCTTTTTTATGTCCTAATAAAGCTGCATTTTCTTTGGCTTTGTCCAACGTCTTATAGCGGTACTCCAAGAGTTTTCTTGCAATTGCCGGATTGGTCATGGCAAAATACGGCACCATAAACATTTCGGTATCCCAGAAATAATGTCCCTCGTAGCCTTCGCCGCTTAAGCCTTTGGCTGCAATACTGGAATATCCGTCATAACCAGCTGACTGCAGAAGCTGGTACATATTAAAGCAGAGAGATTCATTTAAATCTTTGTCTCCGATAATTTCCATGGAGGAATTGTTCCAGAACTCTTTTAAGTATTCCTGCTGTTTCTTATAATAAGCAGCGATTCCCTGCTCCACTACCTTGGAAAGTTTCTCGTCTGCTGTTTTTTTACAATCTTTTTCCCGGATAGAATCCGTAAAAATGCTGTATTTTACGATTCTTACTTCGTCCCCCGGTCTTACATTAAAGCAGTAGCTTACGTCCAGTGCATGCGCTGTCTCGTCATAGGTCACTACCTGGGAGGGCTGACGTTTCTGATTAATGGTTACCACATTTGCTACTGCACTTGCTACCTTAAGATGGCTCGTGGCAGTCGAGCATACCAAACATGCTCCACATTCACATATGTGAACATCTTCCTTTTTCAAATGATTGTGACTCTCACCGGCAAGTCTCGGATCTTTTGGATTAAAATAATTCTTAACCAGTCCCATATGTCGGGAATGTATCTCTACGGTTCCTGCAAAATTGACAGACTGGAAACAGTAATCAATGGTAAAAAGGGAACGTTCTTCAAAGGAAGCCATTCTGGTAATATTAAAATGAAGCTGCTTGTCTTTTTTACTTGTCCAATCCACCTCGCGTCTGGTAATTCCTTTTTCCATATCCAGTGTTCTTACATAACGGCAGTTTGGGTCATCTGCCATGGAAAACTTTTGCCCGTCAAACGCCACTTCGATGGTCTGGGTATCTGCCACATTTAACATACTTTCTTTATCTTCTACAAGATTGCACAATTTTTCTGCCTGTTTCATTGGTGCAATATCGTAAAAACCGTTAATATACATGCCGCGCATGGTGTCAAAATCTGCCGGAACACCTTCTTCTAAGGTTCCGCGTACGCCGATATATCCGTTGGCATTATGGAAAATGGTTTCCTGCAGCTGCAGGTTTTTCTCGTTCATCCCAATTCCTGTAACCTGATATATTTTACTCATAAAAATACTCCTTTTTTAACCTTTTACGGCTCCTGCTGCCACACCTTTGATAATGTGTTTCTGGCAAAGCAGATAGAAAATGATAACTGGAATGATGGTAAATGTCAGTGCGGCCATTGCCATATTCCATTCAATGGTATACTGCCCGAAGAATAGAGACATTGCCAGCGGAATGGTCTTATTCTTAATACTGGTCAGTGTCAGGGAGGGTAATAAATAGTCGTTCCAGATCCAGATTACATCCAGAATGATTAAAGTTATGGTAATGGACTTTAAAAGTGGAAATACAATTTTCCAAAACAACTGCCATGTGTTACACCCATCAATAATCGCTGCTTCTTCCAAAGAGGCAGGAATGGAGGATTTGATAAATCCATGAAATAAGAACACACCCATACCGGCGCCAAATCCTACATACATAAAGATTAATCCACCTAAGGAATCTTTAAACGGAATGCCAAAGAATTTTCCGAACCGGTTCATTTCCTGCATCAATGGCATCATGATGGTTTGGAAAGGAATCAGCATGGTAAGAATCAGCACACCATATAAAAATTTACTCAGTTTATTATTGGCGCGGACAAACATCCACGCTGTCATAGCACTCAGTATTACAATAATTCCTACTGCAATTATGGTTACGATGAGGGAGTTTTTAAATGCCATGAGAAAGTCCATTTTTTTCAAGGCACCCTGGAAATATTGCAGTGTAAAATGTTTTGGAAATGCAAAGATATTTTCATATAACTCCGCACGGCTCTTAAAGGCATTTATAATTACCATATATACCGGAATCAGCCATACACAGCACAACAATATTACCAGAACATTTGCGATTACTTTTCCAACGGGATTCTTTTTCATTATGCCGACACCTCCTTATCACCGGTAACCTTAACCTGAATTAGTGTAATCAATGCAATGATGACAAAGAATACAATTGCTTTCGCCTGCCCATATCCGAAATGGCTCTTGGTAAATATTTCATTGAAAATGTTCATGGATACCATTTCTGTTGAGTTGTTTGGTCCGCCGCCTGTCAGTGAAACGTTTACATCATAAATCTTGAAGCAGTTAGATAATGTTAAGAACAGACATATTGTTACTGATGACATAATCAAGGGAAGTTTAATGTTGATTAAGGTCTTCCATAAACCTGCTCCGTCTACCTGTGCAGCTTCGATTATATCATCGGAAATGGATTCTAATCCTGCGATATATACAATCATCATATATCCGGCCATCTGCCATGTAGCTACAACAATCATGGCGCAGAAAGCCATTTTCTTATTTACAAGCCAGTTAAAAAATAGGTTTGTTAATCCGGTCATATCTCCGATGGTACTCATGGCGTCTCCCAAAACATATTGCCAGATATAACCTAAAATCAATCCGCCGATCAAGTATGGTAAGAATAACATGGTCCTTGCTGCATTGCGCACCTTCAGCCTGGTTGTTACCAATACTGCAAATGCCAGTGCCAGTACATTGACAATTATTACGGTAATTAATGTAAAGGCTGTTGTTCTTACTAATGATGCCAGAAATTGCTTATCCGAAAAAATTTTTGCATAGTTGGATAAACCCACAAATACTTTTTCGTTTTTTGCCAGTCCGTTCCAAGATACAAGGGAATAACCCATTCCCGTGAAAAACGGAATGATTACTATAATGCAAAACATAATCATCAATGGAGCGGTAAATAATGCATACCAACCTTTTTTAATCTTCATCTTTGTCCCTCGTTTCTTGTCTAAAGTGAACAGGTGCTGCCAAAGGCAGCACCTGCAATTAACGGTTACTCGTTTGCTGCTGTTACGAATGAATCATTTAATGCTCTTAAGAATTCATCGGTTGTCATGTCCGAAGAGAAGTATTCCTCTGCATTCTGTACCAGGTAAGTGGTGATGATACCTGCCGGCCACTCCTCGTTGAAAGTCCAGGGAATGATGTTGCCTTCTGCCACTGCATCGGATACTGCCTGCGATAAGGGGTCTAAGTTATCAGCTTCCATACCGTCTACTACCGGAATAAATCCAAATTTGTTGAGAAGGTAATCTGTTCCTGTTTCACTTGTATATAACCAGTTTAAGAAATCTTTTGCCAACTGTTTGTCGCTGTCGCTTGCATCTGTATTTACACACCATACAGAAGGAACACCGACTGCAATGGATTTATTGCCGGCGATTGGTAATGGAGCAATTCCCATGTCGAAGTCCACATCATAGGATGAGAATAAGGAGTAGCACCAGTTACCCTGATGAATCATTTCGGTTTTACCGGTTGCAAAGTCACCACAGTTATCATCATAGGAGACTTCCAGAGGATTCTTTTGGTTCTCTTTGATTGCTTCAAAAATCTTTCCAAGTTCCTGGAACTCTTCTACATCTGCAATGTTGACTTTTCCATCGTATACATCACGGCAGAACTGTGCGGGATCATCCTGCAATGCAAATGGAGTATTTAAAATCTGTCCGATTAAGAAGTAGGCTTCCTGTGAAAGTCCAAGTGCGGTCTTGTCATTTGCAGTAGCATCTTTGATGACTTCAATCAATGCATCGGTTGAGTTAATCTGGTCTTCGCTAATCAAATTTTTGTTGTAAACCAGTCCAAAGCCTTCTGCCGTCATGGGAACACCGACTGTCTTGCCATCACTCTTTGCAATGAGGTCATCATTAATCTTGTCTAAGAAACTTAAATCACTTAAATCTTCCAGATAAGCTGACATCTCGGCAATCTCTGTACTGGATGAAAGTGAAAATACGGTAGGGCCGGATTCGCTTGACATATAAGTTTTTAAATTCTGATAATAGTCATCTCCGGAGATCTGCCATACTTCGACTTCAACGCCGGTCTCTTTTTCATAGGCAGCAGCCATTTCTTTTAACTGATCATAAATTTCGGTTTTTTGCTGGAAGAGTGTAATTTTTCCACCGCTCTTTTCGCTTGTGTCACCTGTACTTGTGTCGCTGGTACTTGCGCCATCTGTACTTGTGCCTGCTGCATTATTGGATGCACCGGAGTCGCCCGCAGAACCGCATCCGCCTAATACCATGGAAGCACCTAATACAGTTGCTAATAACAATGATACGATTTTACTCTTTTTCATATTGTATCCTCCTTGTTGCTTGTTATTTGATAACAATACTTTATATAAAATTTACTAATTCGTCAACTATATTCGTTATATTTCTACGATTTACACTGATTTTACATAATGATATTGTACAAATCGACCGAAATGCGTACTTTTTTTAGTAAATTTAATAAATATTTACTTTGCGTTTAGTAAATCTAGTAATGTTATTATGGTAAATTTCAGGAAGGAATAAGGAAAAGCCGGAAATAACAAGAACCCTCTGTGCCGGAGGTACCTTCCCGGATATTGACATTCCGGGAACACCTCTGGTTCAAAGGGTTCCTATGCTTTGCTATATATCTGTGTGGCAGGCAGGCTTTAGCGGGTGGTCTTTCTCCAATGTACTTTAGCGGCAATCTTAAAGGTATCAAAGCTGCAACTTCCTGCAATATTCTGAAGCAGAAACTGGGCGGCAAGATAACCTCTCTCATAATCCGGGATATCTACGGTTGTAAGTCCCATTAATTCTGACATTTCGGTCCCGTCGAATCCGGTTACTGCAATATCATCCGGAATTTTAAGACCTTCCTGCCGCAGCGCTTTCATGGCGCCGATTGCCATATTGTCATTGGCGCAGACCAATACCTCCGGAATATTATCTGATAAAAGCATCAGTCTTGCTGACTGGTAACCGCTCTTCTCATAATAATCACCCAGGAAATAGTTTTCCCGACTGAACGTAATGCCGTTTCTCTGCAGCACATCCTTCAACGCCTGGTAACGTTCCTGATTGTCCAGTGTATCAATCCCTGCAATATAGCCAAACCGGCGATAGCCTTTATCCACCAGCCCTTGTACCAGCTCTGCCATTGGTGCATAGTTGTTGACTACCACACTCTTAATATTTGGCACATCCATAATTCGATCCAGCGCTACAATCGGATAACCTTCATTTGCCTTTTGGATTAAAGTAGAATTCTTACATTTCATATCCAACATAATTGCTCCGCAGGTCAACGACGGATTCATGAATTTTTCGCAGGATTTATTTGTACATATCATCAAATCATATCCTCTGGAATACACATAATCACTGATTCCATGTATGATTTTCAGGTAAAAATTACGCTCATAATCACTGAAATTAAAAAGAATGGTATTCGCATCTTCTGCTGCCTTTTTATTGTTTCCCTTATTAATATCATAACCATTTTCTTTGCAAATCTCTAAGATTCGCTGTCTTGTTTTTGCTCCCACATTATTCCGATGGTTCAGTACGTTCGATACGGTTGCCGGTGAAACATTTGCCAGCTTTGCAATCTCTTTTACGGTCATACGCTTCCTCGCTTTATTTTTTACTCTCAAGGTAAATAACTGCCCTTGTTTATTCCTGCTTTAAGTAAAACGTATCATGGATTTTATATAAATTCAACAAAATGTTGCTTTTTTGCTGAGAAAACGGTTAAAAGAAAATATTTATTAGTCATAGCATTTGGGGAATGTAAAACAAATGGTACCGGCACATACGGATTGCATTTCCCATTTCTCTACACTATAATGTAACCAGATAAGTAATTTGAAACGCTGCTGAAAGGCAGCTTTTCAAAAATCATATGGTTAGTATAGACTAACGGCGGTATTGCATCCCACAGGGGAGAAAGGAGTTATTATGAAACGAATTCATTTTGATGTTGATACAGACGGGTTTTACGGGGCGTACTGGGTGTGTAAGCAGGGCGCCGACTGCGCCATCATAGTAATGCTCGGCGATGACCCGGAGGATTACATGGCACGGTCAGCGGTGAAGTGGCTGCTTCGCCTTGGGGTAAACATACTGACTATGTCACCGGCAAAAAAAGATTACGGACACCACAATTATCCGTTAGAGAGAATCGAAAAGGCAGTTGCATGGCTGAAAGCGCATGGTAACTGCAAAATCGGTATTGCCGGAGCCTCCACCACCGGCACACTGGCGCTGACAGCAGCGTCATATTTTCCGGACATTACGCTGACGATTGCCATGACGCCCAGTGATTTTATATGGCAGGGATTTATGCAGGGCAATAAGGACGGCTGCAAGGAATGGCCCATAGAGGGTGAATCCCTCTTTTCCTATCGCGGCGAGCCGTTGCCCTATATGACGTTTTGCTATCAACATCCCGAATACTGGCAGGTGATGGATGCGGAAAGCAAACGCACCGGGGATATGCTGAATTCGCGGAAGCTGTTTGACGATTCTGAGGCGGCGCACCCTCTCACGGAAGAAGAAATGATAAAGGTGGAAAAAATTCAGGGAAAACTGCTTCTTATCGGTGCAGAGGATGATGTGCTGTGGGATACGGCAAAATACATCCGCCGGATGGAAAAGAGACTTTCCGAAAAGCAGCACAGCTGTGACACAGAGATTATGGTATATCCGCACGGCACCCACTTTGTTTTTCCGGAGGGAATGATTAAGGTGATGTTTCCGGTCGGCTCAGGGCTGTTTGTCAAATTGGCGTTCAAAGCGGCAAAGAAATATCCCAAGGAATGTCAGGAAACCCGCAAAGACATTGACTGCCGTATGAGACGTGTCATTGAGGAATGGAAGCGCTAACCTGTAAAACTGCCCCTTTTCCGGTGAGAAAAAGAATAAGAAAAGGTTGATTGTAGGAAAAAGGTGTGGTATTTTAACTATGCAATGGTTAGTTATGTCTAACGGTAGGAAGGGAGATGCAACTATGTTTTTGGAGATAAAAGGACTGAAAAAGCATTTCGGAGAGGGCGACTGCCTCGTAGAAGTGTTAAAAGGAATTGATTTGTCCGTGGAAAAGGGCGAGTTCTGCGTGCTACTCGGACCGTCCGGCTCCGGTAAGTCCACGCTGTTGAATATTATCGGCGGCATTGACAAGGCGGACGAGGGAAGCATTACCATAAACGGCGAAAAGACCGAGGATATGAACGAAAAGAAGCTGACGGAGTACCGGAGAAAGCACTTGGGTTATATTTTCCAGATGTACAATCTGATTCCGAATCTTACGGTTCAGGAAAATATTGAAGTGGGAGCGTATCTGAGTGAGAATCCTTTGGACGTGAACGAACTGATAGACACGCTGGGGCTGACCGCGCACAAGGGAAAGCTGCCGAACCAGTTATCCGGCGGACAGCAGCAGAGATGCGCCATCGGAAGGGCGATTGTGAAAAATCCCGACATTCTGCTTTGCGACGAGCCCACCGGCGCCTTGGACTACAGCACTTCCAAGGAAATTTTAAAGTTCATTGAAACGGTGAACCAGAAATACGGCAACACCGTGATTATGGTTACGCACAACGACGCCATCAAGAACATGGCGGACCGGGTTGTGAAGCTCAGGGACGGACAAATCCGTAAGAATTTTTTAAATGAAGAAAAAGTCAAAGCGGAAGATTTGGACTGGTAAGGAGGCGGACCTATGAAAAATCCATTGAACAGGCGTCTGCCGAGAGAAATCAGGGAAGATTTTGGGAAATATATCGTAATCTTTCTGCTGTTGGTATTGTCCATCGGACTGATTTCCGGATTTCTGGTGGCAGATGGCAGTATGATTAAGGCATACAACGGGACTTTTGAAAAATACAATGTGGAAAACGGTCATTTCATTACCGAGAAGAAAATGAACAATGCACAGAAAAAAGCGGTGCAGGAGAATGCCATCACGGTATACGACCAGTTTTACACGGAAAAGCAGACGGACTTCGGCTCAAAGCTGCGCATTTACGAAAACCGTAAGACCGTTAATACCGTTTGTCTGATGCAGGGAAGTTTTCCGCAAAAGGACAACGAGATTGCCATTGACCGAATGTTTGCCGACAATAATGAACTGAAGTTGGGGGACACCTTTGGCATGGATGGTAAGGAATGGGTGATAAGCGGTCTGGTGGCTTTGTCGGATTATAGCTGTCTGTTTGAAAACAACAGCGATTCCATGTTTGACGCCGTGCTGTTTGGTGTGGCGGTTGTGACGGAAGAGACGTTTGACACCTTTGATGTGAATTCCCTGCATTACTGCTATGCCTGGAAATATGACGCAGAGCCGGTGGATGATGCACAGGAAAAGCAGGTGTCGGAGGATTTGATGAAGGCACTGAACGGGGAGGTCAGCCTGAAAGATTTCGTACCTCGCTATGAAAATCAGGCAATCCGGTTTACCGGTGAGGACATGGGAAGCGACCGCGCCATGATGATTGTGCTGCTCTACATGATTATCGTTATTATGGCGTTTGTTTTTGCCATAACCACAACAAACACCATTGAAAAGGAAGCCAATGTTATCGGAACCCTGCGGGCGAGCGGCTATACCGTGGGCGAACTGATACGCCACTATATGGCAATGCCCACCATTGTCACTCTGATTAGTGCGGTTATCGGAAATATTCTCGGCTACACGGTGATGAAAAATTTCTGCGCCGGCATGTATTACGGAAGCTACAGTCTGACCACTTACGAGACGGTGTGGAATGGGGAAGCCTTTGTGTACACCACGGTGATTCCGGTTATCATGATGACGGTTATCAATTTTCTGATTCTGCGCAGACAGCTAAGGTTAAGTCCGTTACAGTTTTTGCGCCGGGATTTGAGCCGTAAAAAGAAAAAGAGAGCCGTAGCCTTAAGCCCGGTTATCCGCTTTTTCTCCCGGTTCCGGCTTCGTGTGATGTTCCAGAATCTGTCCAATTACCTGATTATGCTTGTGGGAATCCAGTTCGCCTATGTGTTGTTGTTATTTGGACTGGTCATGCAGCCCATCATGACACATTATCAGAACCAGATAACCGACAATATGATAGCGAATTACCAGTATCTGTTGAATATGCCGGTTTCGGAGATGGACGACACTTACAAGCTGAAAAGTCTCATGACGATGTTGAAATTTGAGATGGCGGTGCGGACGGACAACGAGGATGCGGAGAAATTCAGCGCCTATACGTTGCGGACCATGGACGAAAACTATATGCTGGAGGGTATTCTGCTTTACGGAATTGAACCGAAAAGCAAATACATACCGCTTATGTTAAGTGATGAGGATGTGTATATTTCCTCCGCCTATGCAGAGAAATATAATCTGAAAAAGGGTGACACTTTTACCTTAAAAGAAAAATACGAGGATACCACCTACACCTTTACCGTGACGGGAATCTATGACTACGAGGCGAGCCTGACGGTTTTCATGACAAGGGAACACCTGAATGACGTGTTTGATTTGGGTGACGGAATGTTTGGCGGATATTTCAGTAATACCGAAATCACGGACATTGACGAAAAGTATATCGGTTCCGTGATTGATTTGGACGCCTTAACCAAAGTAACCCGACAGCTGCAGGTTTCCATGGGTGGAATGATGTGGCTGATATGTGGTTTTGCCATATTGATTTTCGTTATACTGGTGTATCTCCTCAGCAAAATTATTATTGAAAAAAATGCCCAGTCCATATCCATGACAAAAATTCTGGGTTACTCCAAAGGGGAGATTGCCAGACTGTATATTCTGCCTACGACCATTGTGGTGCTTTTGTGTATCGGAATCAATATTCCCCTCACCTATTATGAAATCAAGGTGATTTGGAAAATGATGATGAGCAGCATGATGACCGGCTGGCTGCCCTACTGGGTGGCGCCCAAGAGTCTTATCGAGATGGCGGTAATCGGCATTGTATGTTACGTGGTGGTTGCAATATCGGAGCTTTGCAAGATTGCAAAGGTTCCTATGGATATTGCCCTTAAGAACGTAGAATAGGAGCGGAGAGATATGGTTTGGAGAAAGATAAAAGAAAAATTAGTAGTAATCGGAATCAGCTTTGGAATCATTGCCTGCGTGTCCGTAGCGGGATGCGCCCAGCAAAAGCAGGACAGCCAGACAAGTGAAAATACGCAGATAAGTGAAAATGCCGGAACGCAGAAGGGTGACGGAACACAGGAAAATGCCGGAGCACAGAACGGTGCCGGAAACGGTGTAACGCAGGATGGCACTGAAATGACGGATTCCAACAATTCCGGGGAGTACGTATATCACGAAAGCAACATGGAAAACGACAAGGAATCCACTGTCTATGTGCGGGCAGACGCATACGGAACGCCGAAGGATATTACCGTCACCACCGCACTGAAAAATCCCGGAAAAGATAAGGAAATCGTGGACTGCACCAGCCTCACGGATTTAACCAACAAGGAAGGCGACGAGGAGTACGAGGCAGCCGGTGACAATGTGTATGTATGGCAGAATCACGGCGAGGACATTCACTACGAGGGAAAGGCTGCGGCGGACAGCGAACTTCCGATAAATGTAAAGCTGACCTATTATCTGGACGGGAAAGAGGTGGAGGCGGATAAGCTGTCCGGCGCCACCGGAAAAGTAACCATTCGTTTTGACTATGAAAATCTCACAAAGGACGGGGAGACAATCGTACCGTTTACGGCAATCACCGGAATGAGCCTGTCCGGGGACTGCGCCTCCAATGTCACCGTGGAAAACGGCAAGGCGCGATATATGGACGGTGATTATCTGGTGTACGGCATGTTCCTGCCGGGACTTGCGGATGTGTTACAGCTTGATTCCATGGAGCTTACAAAGGATGAGGACATTGAACTGGACGATCTTATGGAAGTGAGCTTTGATGCCACAGATTTCAAGCTGGACTTTACGGCAACCATGGTTTCCAACGGACTTTTGGAGGACGACCAGTACGATAAAATCACCGACAAGCTGGACGAACTGGCGGACAAATTAGGGGACGCCACCGGACAGACAAAGGATTTCAAGGATAAGATCACTCAATTGAAAAACGGCGGCAAGCAGCTCAGGGAAGGCGCAGACAGCTTAAGTCAGGGCTTGCAGCAGCTGGATGACGCGCTGGCACAGATGGCGGCGGTGAATCCCTCCCTTGCGGAGCTGTCCCAATCCGTATCCGCCCTGTCTGCGGGAAGCAAGAGTCTTTCGGAAGGCGTAAAACAGTATACAAACGGCGTGGATAAGGCCTGTGACAGCCTGACAGAGTCGGAGGACAGCTCCGAAAATACTACAGGCAACGATAAGGAAATCAGAGATTTAGCGGAGCGGATTCGCTCCATGAAACAGCTTGACCGGGATTATACCAATTTTGACGGAATTCAGGATGGACAGACAGGAAGTGTGTCATTTATAATAGAGACAGACGAACTGTAAACCATTTTGAAAAGGGGGTCTTTTGGTGAGAAACGAAAAGAAGGGAACCGGTGGAAAGAGAGTCATTGTGTATGCTGTTTTGCTGGTTCTGATTATGGTGCTTGGATTTGCAACGGACATGATTCACAAGGAGGAACTGGCGGGAATCTTTCACTTTAACGCCGCCACCGTATTCCGGCTGGCAGTGCTGATTTTCGGGGTGCTCCTCGCAAAAAACATTCTGGTGTTTGTGCTGGGGCTGTTTCAGCCGAAGAGTCACCGCGTGCGCTCCGTTCTTTCACTGGTGTCCAGTATGGCAAAGTATGTGGCATTTATCATTATCCTTTGCTGCGGGCTCACCATTCTGGGGGTCAACGTCACCACCATTATTGCCAGCGTAGGCGTGTTGGCATTGATTGTGGGGTTCAGTGCGGAGAGCCTGATTGCGGACGTAGTGACCGGAACCTTTATGCTGTTGGAGAACCAGTATAACGTGGGCGATATTGTGGAGGTCAACGGTTTCCGCGGAATCGTCACCAGTATCGGTATCCGTACCACCTGCATTACCGACACCGGCGATAACGTGAAGATTATCAACAACTCCGAGATGAAAAATATTCTGAACCGCTCCGACAATTACTCCAAATCGGTGTGCGACATCAGTATTCCGTATGAGACGGACATTGAAAAACTGGAGGGACAGCTTCCAAAACTGCTGGAAGAAATTTACCATGCGCATGAGGATACCATGAAATCCGTGCCGCAGTATGTAGGGATTCAGGCATTGGAAGAGTCCGGGATTCTCCTGCGGTTCGTGGCAGAGGTATCGGAGAAAAATATTTTCGCCGGAAACCGGATTCTGAATCACGATTTGCTTTTGGGATTCCGGAAACTCGGCGTGGAATGTCCTTATCCCCAGTTGGATGTACATAGCAGGTAGGAAGAATGCCTATGAAAAAAGACGATTTGGAATTTCAGTCCGGGCAGGAATATACCCCGCTTCCCGACGAATACCTGCAGGGCGGGGGCAATATTGTGCCTCCGGGAGAAAAGCGCAGACCGGTCTGGAAAAAAATGATATATATGGCGGCGGCTTTTGCCCTGATGGCGTTTGTGGTATTCCGGGCGGCGCAGCCTGACACCACGCAGGAGCCGGTAACGGAGGTGGACGCTCCGCAGGGAACACAGGAAATGGTGACGGTACCGGAGGAGACGAAGGAACCCGTTCCCACGCAGGAGGATGACGGAAACGCAGCTGTGACCGAAGAGCCGGAGAACTATCCTTTCGGAAACGGTATTGTTCATTATATTGTGTATAACGATTCCTACGACCCGGTTACTTATGAGAACCGCATTCTGGCGGAGGGAGACTGGCAGGAAGCCGAACTGGCGGCAGGTATGGAATATACCCTGCCGGACTACGAACCACAGGAGGGCTTTGTTTTTCAGGGCTGGGTGATGCAGTATAAGACAAAGTCACTGAGCGGAAAGAAACTCAGTCTGTTGGGCGGTGCAGTTACGGCAGAGGATGTAAGCGTGGAAGAACCGGACGAGGACGGCAACCGACAGGTGGAAATTCATGCGGCATGGATGTCCGCAAATCAGGGAGAACTGAGCCGGTGGCCTTATCTGTTAACTTTGGACGCAAACGGCGGCAGCATTGAAAATGCAGAACAGATGACAAAGGACGCCATGATGCCCATGATGTCCGGCGGAAGGGCTTTTCTGTGCGCCTATTCCGTTCCCGAAAGGGACGGCTACCGTTTTACAGGCTGGTACGAAAGCCCGGAGGGCGGAAAAGAAAAGGAATGGGTAAACGGGCTTGATTTTTATGAAAAATCGGGTGACGATTACGATTGGAGTTCTACTATACCGGTAACACTTTACGCCGGTTGGGAAAAAACAGAATAAAAGAGATTGACAAATACATTGCAGTGCGATATATTTACTATATCGCACTGCAATGTATTTATTTCGGGGAAATTGAGAAAAGAAAGAGGAATTGACCGATGGATGCCCATATTAAAAAAGTATATGTCCCTATGACGGAGACCGGTTTCTATATCCTGCTCTGTCTCAGACATCCCAACCACGGGTACGGTATCGTCCAGACGGTAAAGGAGATTACCGGCGGAGATGTGATTCTGACACCCGGCACCATGTACGGGAGTTTATCCAAAATGGAAAAGGACGGACTGATTCAGTTTGTCCGCGAGGAAGAGAAGAGAAAGATTTATCAGATAACGGTGCTGGGAACGGAAGTTTTGGAGATAGAGTTAAAAAGGATTGAGCGTTTGTACCGGAATGCAAAGGAGATGACAGAATGAGCGCAGTAAAGCGGGAGTTTAAATGGTTTACCATCGTGGATTATGAAAAAGAGGGGGAGTACCTGCGCCGGATGCACAAGGCGGGATGGAGTCTGACCAAAGCCATTCTGCCCGGAATCTATTTTTTTGAATCCTGCGAACCGGAGGATGTGGTTTACCAGTTAGATTACAACAGCGAGGGGCTTTTGCACAAGAGCGAATACGTGCAGATGTTTCAGGACTGCGGCTGGGAATATGTGCTGGATTATGTAGGGTACAGCTATTTCCGCAAGCCCGCGTCAGCCATGCAGGGGGAGGAAGCCATTTTCTGCGATGACGATTCCTGGCTGGAAATGATGAAGCGGATATTCCGGGGACGCCTTATTCCGTTGCTGATTGCGTTCTGCTGCCTCATTATTCCGCAGCTTATCATACAGATTCAGCAGGCAGACCCCTTTCATTCGCCCCTGTTTTGGATATTTGTCGCGTTGCTTGTGTTGTACTGCACTATTTTTGTTCAGTTTGCGGTGCTGTACCACCGCTTTAAGAAAAATTTGAAGAAACTGTAAATGATGTTTGCCCATGGTTCGGCGGACAGACCGGATTTTTAAAATGATGAGGAGGAAATAGAATCATGAAAAAAGAAAAGAAATTCAGACCGGTGAAATTAAAAACAAAGCGCCTTGTGATAGAGACGGCTTCCGTTGCGGAAATGGAGAAACTGCGGGACGAAGCGCAGGACGCAGAGTTAAAGAAAGCCTATCAGGAAATGTTGGACGGCTGTAAAGAGCATCCGGATAAATATAACTGGTATGCGGCATGGAAAATAACGGACAGAAATTCGGGTGAACTTGTAGGAGATTTTTGTTTCAAAGGTCCCCAGACAGACGGAGCGGTGGAAATCGGATACGGAATCAGACCTGCCTTTGAAAAACAGGGATATATGTCCGAGGCATTGAAATCTATCTGCGGATGGGCAACCGCGCAGGAGAATGTCTATTTTATCATAGCGGAGACAACCGAGGAAAACGTGGCGTCAAAACGAGTTCTGGAGAAGAACAAATTCAAGCCTGCGGGAACAAACGGTGAGGAAGGTCCTAAATTTTATCTGGAAAGAGAAAACAGCGCATGGATGGCGATTTATATGAGCCTTGGTCTTTGCATGGGAATGTCCCTTGGAATGTCTCAGGGAAATCAGTCCCTTGGTATGTGTATGGGAGTGGGTATCGGACTGGCGTTGGGCTCTGCCATGGACGCCATGGATAAAAAAAGGAGAGATGGACTCCGCCAAAAACTTGGTCTGGCGGAATCCAAGGGAAAATAGCATTTTCAGATTCAAATTCAGGCGGGTAAGGTAATCCAGTTGCCGGGATGCGCTAACGCTTCCCGACCCGCCTGCTGCATTGCCATCACTTCTAAGGTGTCCTCTTTTGCAACGGGAAGTTCACCGCCGTCAAAGAACCGGAGCAGTTTCAGCATGAAATTTAAGTAAAAGTCCGTCACGGCAATATCTTTCATTTCGTCGTTTTTATCACGAACATTCAATTTAAAGTAGTAGGGCACTCCTAATTGAAAGACACAGGTTCTGCCGTTCTCATATTCATAGATAATCTGCCGTACATCACCCAGCACATTGCCGATACATCTTTTTGCGCCGATGCCCATCAGGGATTCCAGCATTTCAATCTGGTGAACGGAATAATTTACCATATCGCCGGGGCCGTAGGAAGTGCAGAAATCCACATGTTCCTGTTCCTGCGTCTGATACGCTAAAAGCTCCATGCAGAACCGCTGGGCGGAGCAGCTGAACACCCTTGTGCCGTGCGCCTCTGCCAGCGCAAACATTCGCTTTGCCGTTTCCAAATCGGGAGCAAAGGTTTTGTCACAAAAAACAGGTTTTCCGCTTTCCAGTGCCTTCTTCGCCAATTCCTCATGAGGAAGGCAGTTGTCCGCACACATCACCATGATAGCGTCCGACTTTTCAATCAGCTCCTCGTAGGATGCGCAGGGAGTAACGCCGTAAGTATTGCACCATTCCTCCGTAGTCATGCCGCCCTCCGGATGGTCGCGCCACGCATAGGCGTAGCAGACACTTGCGGGAATATGATATAAATCCGAGGCAAGTTTCACATAGGACGGATAGTGGTTGGAATGCCAGTTGTCCAGATAATCGTCTACAAATCCAATTTTCATAGGAATAAACCCTCCACAGTGTAGCGGATGAAGCATTTGCAAGCCGTACTGAAAAGGTTTTCAGTACAGTATTGATTATAGTATGGCGGAGGGGATTTGTCAACCGGTATGAAAATGTTGGTGGGTGCAGAATTTCAAAATTCATTCCCTGAGGACGTTATTCCATCTGAGAAGTATTTTAAGGAATGGCACAGGAAGCAGAATATTGCAACTTATGGATTAAGTAAATAAACCCCAAGATTCAGATAACCGGCGAATGCAACCCACAACAGGTAAGGTATCATGAGGTAAGCGGCAGCCTTGGAGCTCTTTCGGAACAGCAGCGTGGTGAGCAGAATCAGAAACCACAGCACTACCAGCCACACAAAAGCGAACAGATACCACTGCATATTAAAGAAAAAGATGGACCAGAGAAAATTAAACACAAGCTGCAGGGCATAGACGGTCAGCGCAGCCCGTGAAGGCGCGCCTGCGGTGTACACCAGATAGGACGCAATTCCCATCAGCACAAAAAGAATGCTCCAGACCACCGGAAAGAGCCAGTTAGGCGGTGTGAGAGGCGGTTTGTTCGCCGCATTAAATGCTTCCATGCCGTTTTTCGTCAACAGCGCGGAGAGACCGCCCACGGCGAGAGGGATTAAGATACAGATAAGTAAGGTTTTCCACTGAATTTTCATAAAATGCTCCTGCTTGATTTGATTTTAATACTATAGTTTTATGCAAAATCCCCCGAATCTATTCAGAAAAGAAGGTAATCACGTTACACGCGTCTGTACCGGTGAAATTGGAACACTTTTCCCGGGAAATCTCCGAAAATAATTTTGAAAAGAGGAAAGACGCTGTGACAACTGAAAATTATTTTTTTCCTGTTTTTTGGAATACAGAAAAAACGCCTAACGCCAAAAACCGAGTAAATACAAGAAAAAACGTTCTCATTTTTGAAAAAGTTAGGATAAAAGTTAGCAAAAACCTATATTTTAGTTAGGTTGACACTGCGGCGCACTATCATTAAAATGAGACAAATGGATCATATTTGGCGAAAAATGGAAGTTGAACATTGGGAGACCTCAGATGAAACGTGTTTCTATTGCGAAGCGTGCCGGGGAACAGACGGCACAGGTGGTGAAACAGGCGAAGAAAAATCATAGTGAGTACAAAAACCTTTCCCCCGTTTTGAAAAGACGGGTGTGGAAATACCGTATTATAGGCGCACTGATTACGCTTTTGGGCGCTTATGTCATGTGGAAGGGCTACGGCATGGTGGAAACGCTGAGTGCCGGCACGGTGGTGCTTATCATAGGCATTGCTGTCTGGATGATGAGTTCGCCGCAGGATTACAATTCTTCCACCGATATGGCTGCCATGATTGCCATGGACAGACCACGGAAAATCGAGGAATTTTATCAGGCTTACCGGCAGGTGCAAACGCCCATGGGTTCCGCGTGGCTGGGGCAGTTTTATACCATGAAACAGACCGCACTTGTGTTCGGACCGGACAACCAAGGTCAGTATGTATATTTCTGGCTCACAAAGGACGGCAACCTCGGATACTTGGGATATTCTTTTATTGAAAAATTTATCCGCAAACGGGTGACGGAGCCGGAGATTCCCTTTTCCGAAAATATGAGTGCCGGACTTGCCGGACATTTGAGCTATCACTCGGATTTGATGATGTTTCAGAAGAATCTGAAAGAAAATCTGGAGCATTTTGTAAAAACCGGTGAGGTGCTTCCTTTTCAGGAGGTACTGCCCTCCCGGATATATTCCTTTACCGAGGAATACAAGCTGACCGGGCAGCGTTTTGAACTGCACGACATGAACGACGAACTGGTCTATGAGATTGAGGGAACGGTGCCGCTCATCAGTTTTCGGATTTTTGACAAAAACCATATGGAAGTATTCCGCATGACAAAGGAACTGGTTCACGCGCTGGCGACCTACCGCTTTTATCTGTACGGGGAGCCGTACGGCGTGCTGGAGGAGCAGTTCACACTGGTGAAAGACAAATTTGCCATGGAATTGACGGAGGGCAGACTGGAACTTACCGAGTATGCCGGTTCCATCGGGCACAACTACAGTGTGACGCTGAACGGCAGAATGCTGGGTGCCATTGTGGACAATATGGACATCACCGTGGACAATGTATTTTTTGACAATGCCTTTTTGATTGTATATGAGGAAAAATATCTGCCGTTAATCACCGCACTGGCGGTCATGGCAGCCAGAGAGCTTGCCAGAGATAAGGACGGCGCGTTGCCAAACAGGCTGTAATGCAGGTGGGTGTATTTTGGAAAAAGAGTGAGGAGACAGACCAATGAGAAATCGAATGTTAAAAGCTGTTTGCATAGCGGGTAGTGTGATGATGTTGCTTTCCGGCTGCAATATTGCCTCCGCCATTGAATATTCCGGCGTGGATGAGGCGAAGGAAGCCATCAATAACGCACAGGTTCTTACGATTGAGAGCGATTTGGAGGATGTCAATCCGGCGGGAAACATTAAGGCGGACGGCAAAGTGGCAGGCTACATGGAGAACAGCGGCTTATTTAATATAAAGTGGACGGTGAGTATTGATGACCAGACATGGTTTTATGTGAAATATGCGTCGGATGAACCTGCCGTACAGAATGAGGAGATATTGTCCTCAACAACCTATGGCTATTATGATGCAAACGACAACTGTCTGGGATATGCGCAGAAGAGAGTGGTTGATACACCCGACGGAATCGGCGGTTATTACCTGATATTTATGGACCCTGACGGCAATCCGAAGGAATATTATGCTACCGGCGAGGGTGATACTTTGTACGACGGCGAGGGAAATGTGATAGGCACGGGAAAATCCTCCGGCGGTTTTTTCGGAAGCGATTGCTATCAGGAAATCACAATGGTGGAAGGCAATGAGGTACAGGTGGATTTTCAGGACAAGGTTGCCATGGTGCTGTCCCTGTACAATGAGTTGTACGAGCGCTACAAGGGGCTATAATTTTTGGTACTTTTCTAATCTGTTTATATATATAAACAAAGGAGACAAGGAGGTTTATAATGGGTCTTGGAGAAATGTTGGGCGTGAAAAACGTCAAGTTGAACTTAAAGGGGAATTATGAAAAAATTGAAGAGCTCTTTGAAGCAATCAAAGAACTTAAATTTGAAGCGGGACAGCCGGCTTGTGTAAAGCATGGTTTTAATCCGGTTATTGTATTCCCTGAGTTAGACCGCAACAATCAGGTGTGGATTATGAATGCCGGTAAGGGAAAGTATCAGGTAATGCGCTCCGCAGAGGTGGCAGGTCTTGATAATGTATTGAAAAATGCAGTGTTGGATGAACTGACAGACGGTATTACCAGCCTGTCCGGTGCTTTCGGCAATAAGAAAAAGCGCTGCATGGAGCTGGTGGATATTACAGCAAAGGAAATCGAGGCAGCAGGAGTCTGATTTTTCTATATTAACAGTAAGGATATAACAGATAAGTATATAGCAGATTAGAAGAGTGCAGAGCATGGCTCGCGGGGAGTAAAGAGATAGATTTATGAAGAAGGTATTTGTGACGTTGCTGGCGGCGGGAATGATGTTGGTAATGCTTACCGGCTGCGGCGGCGCTTCCGAAATGGAATTCAACAGTGCCGGGGAGGCGAAAGAGGCGCTGAATACTGCAGGTGAGATAGAGATTTTTGCGGACCTCTATACAGAGTCCCGAAAGACCGATATTCTTGCAGACGGGAAAGTGGCGGGAACACTTCGGGGAAACACCGTGTTTGTGGATGATGAGGAATGGTTTCACATGGATTACGTGACCGATGATCCCATTAACAATCGGGAAGGTGTTGTTTCTTCCACAACTTATGGATTTTATGACAGCGAAAACAACTGTCTGGGGTATGCCCAACTGCGGTACATGGACACGGCTGATGGGGAAAGAGATATTTACTTAGTGTACATGGACGCGGAGGGGGCGGAGGCAGATTATTATGCCTCTCACAACGGGGTGAAATTATATAATGGTGAGGGAGATGTAATCGGCACCGGATACGCCGGTAAAAGCGGAGTGGGTATTTTGGAAAAAATGTACACCAATATATACCTTACGACCTTTTCCACGGAGCCGGATGCCGGGGTTGACGTAAATTTCCTGTTCCGAATGGGAATGTTTCAGTGCCTGCAGAATGATGTGCGGTTGGTCTATGACGAGGCAGTGAGCACACCGGTGCAAATCTTTGAAACGGTGGCGGCGGTGCTTGTGATTGTTTTGTGGGCAGGCGGAACGATTGTATCGAAAAAAAGAAAGTAGGGCAATATGGTTTTGACATTGTTGGCACTTTTACCGGCACTGGTACCGGCGATATGGATTTACAGAAAGGATAAGGTGGAGAAAGAACCTATCGGACTATTGTTGAAGATTTTCTTCTTTGGTGCGCTGAGTGTGATTCCCACTGCGATTCTGGAACTTGTTTTGGGAGAGGTATTCCTGCTGTTTTTGGAGGAAACGTCCCTTCTCTATATCCTGCTGGAAAACTTTGTGGTGGTGGCGCTGGTAGAGGAATTTTGCAAGATGGAAGCGGCAAAGCTGGCGGCGTGGAAACATCGGGCATTCAATTACAAATTTGATGCCATTGTGTACTGCGTCATTTCAGCATTGGGGTTTGCCGCCGTGGAAAACGTGCTGTATGTGCTGGATGGGGACCTGAGCACAGCAGTGACCAGAGCCTTACTGTCGATTCCGTCCCATGCCATTGACGGACTGATTATGGGTTACTTCTTTGGCATGGCAAAAGACGAGGCGGTTGTCGGAAACAGACGGGGCTACCGATATTACCTCCGGCTCAGTGTATTAATGCCGGCGATTGAACATGGAATTTACGATACGTCCTTATCTTTGGACAATGACTGGGTGCTGCTGTTCTTTTTCGCATTCGTGATAGCAGTGGACATCTGGGCAATCATATTTGCAAGAAAACAGTCCAAAAAGGACCGGGCCTTTCCGGGAACTAAGGTGGGGTAAAGTCCTACGCGGATTGCAGGGGAGAATTAGATATAGAGTACGATACAAACAGGCAGCTCTGGGGAGAGCTGCCTGTTTGGGTGTAAGGGGAGGAGGGATATATGCTAAATACGAAATCCATTGCTCAAAAAGTGAATGTCCCGGTGGGGCGCTTTCTTTGCGTATGGTATAGGGAATTCAGAACGGTATAAAGAGTCAATGATTGATTTGAATGGTGTAATACTATATAATTGGGTTAGATGACACTGATATAATTACTAAAGTGTTCAACGACAAATGATTATTACTTACAGGGGGATGTGGATTAATGGAGACATTTTATTTAGTGGATTTTGAAAACGTTCATAATGAAGGAATAAAAAATATTGGTAGCATATCAAAGGATGAACATATATATTTTTTTTCGACAGACAATGTAATGAAAATAGAGCCCAAATTGTTTTGGGATAAGGGCAACAAAGATATTAATCCTTATCTTGTTCCGATAGGAAAACAATCAGTGGACATGCACTTAGTGTCTTTTTTGGGGTATCTATTGGGATGTCATGGTAAAAATTGTGATTATGTTATTATCAGCAAAGACAAGGATTATGAGAATATTGTAAAATTTTGGAAAAAGGTAGGATATAAGGTATCACAGGCATCGGCTATACCGGGTAGGGCGAATACGCAGGTTAAGACGAGTACACAAGTTAAGGCGATGTCTCAAAAAACAATTACAAAAACTGTAACAAAGGTTCAGACAGTAAACGGTAAAATTAACGCAGGAATGAATTATGAATTTACCGGAGAAGACAGAAGTGAATTAAATCAGTTTATGCAGCGCGGTCTGAGAGAAATGGGATATTCGGGAAGTGATACAAACAGAATCTGTAAATATGTAGTGGCACACTGTAATGACGAAAGAATGTTAAGTGCAGTACATAATGACTTGAAAAGCGCGTATAGCGATTGTTCTGAAGTATATGAAGATGTAAAAACCATTTTACAAAATTTCGTCGAATCCAAAGAGAAGGGTACAAAACGGGAGGCACAGGTTCGTTCCTTCTTTGGACAACATTTCAAGAAAAAAATATATGTTGAGCATAAAGAGCAGATTATTGAAATAATACTGAAGGCGCAAACAAGGCAGCAGATAAATAATGAGTTGATGAATTTGTATAGGGATGGAAATGTTGTGAAAAGTATTTATCAGAAAGTGCAGCCTTTGATGCGGGATTTGCCGGGAAAGTAAGGGGCGGAGATAGTATATTTAATTTTATCATTGTGGAGTCAACTTTATCATTTTTATAAAAATGATAAAGTTAAACTTATTGATATGTAGTCGCTTGATTTCACCGGACAGGGTCATAAATTGGTTTTCTCTCCATTTTTAGTTTGGGGTTTTGAATATAAATTTACAATTGCTCGGTAGATAAAGTGTAAGGAGGGTGAGGGCAAATGCTGAAATTAAAGGAAGGATACAGTGTCCCATTTCCTGAAAAATTGTATGAAAGTTATGAACGGGGCGAAAATACAATCATTGCAAACGTCGGTATAGATAAACTGGAGGATGTAATTCAACATTTTATTGCTATACAAAATGAGCCGATGTTTTTTATTCTTGAATTGCCGGTGAACTGCAATCGTGAGTTGTCACGGGCAGCTACTGAAGAAGAGCTTATAAAGATAAAAGAACAGGGATTTGATTGTGGGGTAACAAACGAGGTATTAACAACTTCTCATAAGGATATTTATTATATTGATGGCTGTAGTGTTGAAGAAGCATTAGTATTGTTTGAAAGAGTGAAAGACTTATTGCTGGCTGATGGAGTGTGCCAGTTTGGTTTTGGATGTCATGAATCGCATGATGAGATAATGGTGCAGAAGTACAATATTGTTACGATATATAGCGAGAACATCCTTCGGTATTTAGATTTTTATGAGACCCATGATATTCCAAGGGTGGGCAGGTTATTAACGGCGTGGGATACATTTGCTTCCAACCATCCCGGATTATCACAGAGAGTTGAAAAAGATGGAAAGACCGTTTTTGATTTGCCGGAGTTGCTTAAGGAATGGGGAATTTATCTTGCTGATACTGTTGAGGAATAGATGGAGTGGATTGGGCGGTTATGTTTAAATATGGAAGAAATGGCAGCAGAACTCTGGTTTATGATTAGAATATCCTGTATACACTCAGGTGCATCCGGTGAAAAAGCTAATAGTGATAAGCCATTATGTTCGCGTAGTAGAGAAAATCTCGTTGAATGCATTCGCCTTATGGAATATAATAAAAAGGTACTTTGTTTATATTTTCGGAGAGTAAATGATAGAATATTTGAGTTTTTCAGAATGTGTGGAAGAGCCGATTATGTCACTGGGATGGGTGACATTTATTATAAAGAAGGAAAAATGTGGTTAATTTTTGCAGATAAGGAAAAGTTGGATGATTTATGAAGGACACAAAAGAACAGCAAAATTTTGAATATATTAATAAAGATAATGGGGTGATATAATTGCTTATATATTCAGGAACCAAAAGCGATTTTATGATAGATACCGAAAATGATTGTTTGGAAACAAAACTATATGAAAACATTAAGGAAAAGCTGAATCGTACTACTGGATTGAGCGAATTGAATGCTTGGCGAAATTCATTAAAGGAAATGTACATTACTTTGAATGACTCGGATATTCCAAAGGATGCAGGTGTTGCAATTGAATACAATATTCCACAGACATCCAAAAGAATTGATTTTCTTGTTTCGGGATATGGTAAAAACGGAAAAGGAAATGTAGTAATTATTGAGTTAAAACAGTGGGAAAGACTGACTGCTATTGATGGACAAGATGCGATAGTAGAAACCTATATCGGTGGGGTAAACCGAAGAGTTGTACATCCTTGTTATCAGGCATGGTCCTATGCAACATTAATTCAAGATTACAACGAGTATGTGCAGGAAAATGAGATAGGACTTTTTTCATGTGCGTACCTTCATAATTATCCAAGAAAAGAAAATGATCCCATAGATAAGGAACAGTATCAGGATGTAATGAGGGAAACGCCGGCGTTCACTTATGGACAACGAGAATCGCTTCGGCAATTTATTAAGAAGCAAATCGTAACCGGTGATAAAGAAGATATCCTTTTGAAAATAGAGTATGGAAAAATCAAACCATCCAAGCAACTACAGGATGCTCTTGCAAATATGCTAAAAGGAAATCAGGAATTTATCATGCTGGATGAACAGAAAGTTGTATATGAGAACATTCTTGATTATTCCTGCAGATGTCAGAAGGATGGAAAAAAGAGAACTATTATTGTAGAAGGGGGACCGGGAACAGGGAAGACTGTTGTTGCAATTAATCTTTTGGCGGAACTTACCAACCGTATGCAGTTCGCACAGTATGTTTCAAAAAATGCTGCACCAAGAACGGTATATCAATATAAGTTAAAAGGCTCTATGAAAAAAAGCAGCGTGGATAATCTTTTCAAAGGATCCGGAAGTTATACGGATGCACCGCGAAATGCAGTGGGAACGCTGTTGGCAGATGAAGCACACCGCTTGAATGAAAAATCTGGAATGTTCCAAAATATGGGTGAAAATCAGATTAAAGAAATAATTCACGCAGCAGCGTGCAGCGTGTTTTTCATTGACGAGAGCCAAAGGGTTACTCTGGCGGATATTGGAAGTGTTGCAGAAATTGAAAAGTGGGCTTCAGTAGAAGGTTCTGAAGTAATAAAAATGGAATTGGAATCACAGTTTCGTTGTAATGGATCAGATGGCTATTTGGCATGGTTAGACCATGTACTAGAGATTCATGAAACAGCAAACTATAATCTCGATGGAATTGATTATGACATTCGTATCTGTGATTCACCTAAAGAAATGGAGTCTATCGTGATTGAAAAGAACCATGCAAGGAATAGAGCGAGAATCCTTGCAGGTTATTGTTGGGATTGGTCAAAGGCAACTAGAAATAATTCAAAATTTCATGATATTAAAATTGGGGATTATGGAATTAGTTGGAATTTGAATGATGGGGATGCCTTTGCAATCAGTCAAGATTCTATCCATGAAGCTGGTTGTATTCATACTTCTCAGGGGTTGGAATTTGATTATGTCGGTGTAATTATTGGTGATGACATGCGATATGAGAACGGCAAAGTTATTACTGATTATACAAAGCGAGCCAAGACAGATAATTCCTTAAAGGGGATTAAGGCATTAGCAAAAGCTGATAAGAAAAAAGCAGACCGGCTTGCTGATGAAATTATAAAGAATACATATAGAACGCTTATGACAAGAGGGATGAAGGGATGCTATGTGTATTGTACAAATACAGCTTTGGCTCAGTATTTTAAAGAAATGCTAAAGTAGGAGAGGAAAGGTAGAATCCATGAGACAGGAAACAATAGATAGAATTCGAAAATTTACAGAAGATCGAGATTGGGATCAGTTCCATTCGCCTGCCAATCTGGCAAAATCAATAATAATAGAGGCGGCTGAGCTTTTGGAGTGTTTTCAGTGGTCTGATGAGGAATATGATTTGCAGCATGTAAAAGAAGAACTGGCCGATGTACTTGTGTATTCGCAAAATTTGTTGGATAAATTAGGGCTTGATGCAGACGAAATTGTGAATAGTAAGATGACACAGAATGAAGCCAAATATCCGGTTGACAAGGCTAAAGGCAGTGCTGCGAAATATACGCAACTGTGAACAGTGTAAATAATAGTGCAGTAAAAATACCATAAATGTTACGAAATATAACAAAATAATGTTACAAAATCTAACTTTTCGAACTATAATAAATTAGCTGGCATATTAGGGAGGAAAAGTAATGATGGCAATTAATGAGAGAATTAAAAATTTTAGAAACCAGCTTCATCTTTCACAAGAGTATGTTGCTAATTTTTTGGGAATTAATCGGGCAACATATACTCAAATGGAAAATGGTAAAAGAAAAATTACAGCAGAAGATATTTCGAGACTGAGTGAATTATTTGGTGTTACAGCAGATGCTTTATTAAATGAAAATAAGATGAGCCAGCCAGCGACAGTCTTTGCGAGAAGTTTTGAAAAATTAGATGAGAACGATCAGGCTGAGATTATGAATTTGATTAAGTTCAAAGAGCAGATGAAAATGCAGAGGAGTTAAATGGTTATTTTTAAAACAAATGCAAAAGATTATAGAGATGCAGAAAGTATGGCGGCCGCATATTTGGCCGCCTATTTTGGTAATTCAGAAATAGTATACCCATTGAGCCCATTCAAAATGTTAAAAGATGAAGGGGTTGAGATTGCTTAATGCATATTAAGAATGGTAATACCATTATTGTTTTTGAAATACACCCCGTTTACATCTTTTAAAGGTGAACTGCCTGATGAATGCGGAGAAGCCTTTGTGCGATGCAGGGTACTTTTTATTTGGTCTGACGAAAGAAAAGTTTGGATTAAAATACAAGTTTCTAAATAGATTAAAAGAGATACATTTGTCCCAAATGCATTGACATTTGTCCCGAGTATCGGTATAATGATATTGAAGTATAAGAGCATCCGTCTGAGAGGAATAAAACAATGAAAAAGCAAAGTATTGTGAATTTGGTTAGATATCATGTTGAAAAGAATGAGGAGGCTTTTATTTCTGAGGTTGCTGAGATAGCAAAAGAGTTTGACCGGAGTGGGGATTCTGCAATGGCAAACTATCTCATGGAGTTGGTGTCCAGTGCAAATTATTATGTGCCGCAGAACTCATACAAGAATCTGCACTATTTAACAAAAGTCGATTATACAAATACACCTTTATTGTTACCGGAGATTATCGAAGAAGATATCTTGGGAATAACCAGGGCAATCAGCGAGAAAGCAGATTTAACTAAATTTTTGTTTTATGGAGCCCCGGGAACAGGTAAGACGGAGTCCGCATATCAAATAGCACGTATTTTAGGAAGAGACCTTTTGAGGGTCGACTTTGAACAGCTCATAGATAGTCGGCTTGGAGAAACAGCTAAAAATGTATCAATTTTGTTTGATGAGATTAATCATCTTGCATTTGGGAAAATAATCGTATTGATGGATGAAATTGATGCATTGGTACTGGATCGGGTTAATGCCAATGACTTGAGGGAGATGGGAAGGGTTACTTCTGTCTTTATAAAGGAATTGGATAGATTAAATGAAAATGTCGTCATAATTGCTACTACTAATCTATTTAGCAATTTTGATAAAGCAATTGTCCGAAGATTTGATGCCACAATTTCTTTTGATAGATATTCAAAGGAAGACCTGATTGAAATAGCTGATGCACTTCTTTCTTCGACATTAAAGAAGAATGTTAACTCAAAACAGGATATGCGTCTTTTTAATAAAATTCTTAAGAACATGGAAAGTATACCTTTTCCAGGGGACTTAAAACAGATTATTAAAACTTCGGTAGCTTTTTCAAGTGAAGCCAATGAGTATGATTATCTGAGAAAGATATATTTTGCACTAAATGATAATAAGGAAATTGATATACAAAGACTTAACGATGAAGGGTATACAACAAGGGAAATAGAGATATTATCACGTATTCCAAAGAGCAGTGTATCACGGAAATTGAAGGAGAGTTAAAATGAATCCGTTACTTCAAGTAAAGCTTAAGTTCACAGGAGAAAAGAATAATCAGAAGCCGGGTGCGAGAAACTTACGTGCTAAAGCAGAAACTTCAACTGAAAAAATTGATGAACTTATTGATAGTTTACGGGCGGTGCTTAGGTTTTATAAAGATAATCCACGTATTACTAACGATATGATGATTGATGTTTGGTATAACGACATTATTGCAAAGTCTAATCGCGTAAGGGAATTATTAAAACCAAGTAAGCATTCTGCAAATGACACCGTGGTTGGGGCAAGGTTTTCGGATGCACCTGAGGGAGAAGAAAACCATATTATTACGCATTATGTTGATGAAAAAACAATCAATAAAACTATAGAAGAGTTACAGGTAGCCAAGGAATTTCTACTAAAGAGATTAGGCGGAAAAGCTACGCCTAAGAACTTTGCGGAACCTAACAGTAACATTGATTATGAAGGATTTTCGATTGGAAAAGGAAAACTTCGAGATCTGATTATAGATTGTTCTGTTGTGGAAAAGTTTGATGTTCCTCATGTTACATCAATTCCTGACAGAGACAAATTTTTGATTACTTTTTACAAGTCCGAGCTGTCTTTATCGCTTTTGCTTGAAAAACTGAGAGTAGATGATGCTCAATTGCCATACACGGCATACGGAGACGATACTATTTCTGTCACAAGAGATTTGTTTGAAATCATAAATGACAAGATTCCATATATGATTTCCATGATTTCAACGGATATAGCTTCAATTACATTAAAGGATATATCTCCGAAATGCAGGGATGAGCATGATATTCCTGATCCACAAAACGAGCCGGTGATTGGCGTTATAGATACATTTTTTGATGAAAGTGTGTATTTTAGCAATTGGGTAGACAACAAAGATTACATAAGTGATTTGGAGAAATATCAGAATGATTTAAATCTAAGAGACCATGGAACAGAAGTCACCTCAATTATTGTTGATGGCCCCAGGATGAATCCGTGGCTTGATGATGGATGCGGTAGATTTAGAGTTCGGCATTTCGGCGTTTGCTCTAGCAGGATATCAACAATTCGACTCGTTAAAAAAATCAGGGATATAGTGAATGAGAATCCAGACATTCATGTTTGGAATCTATCATTAGGAACAGATGATGAGGTTTCAAAGAATTTTGTATCATTTGATGCTGCGGCTTTAGATGAAATACAGGCAAAAAAGAATGCTATTTTTGTGGTTTCCGGAACAAATGATAACCGTGAAATACAGGAAGGAATCTTAAAAGTTGGCGCACCTGCGGATTCAATAAATTCTCTTGTAGTAAACTCTGTCAGGAGAGATGGGCAACCGGCAAGATACTCCAGAAAGGGAAATATTCTTTCTTTCTACAATAAGCCTGATGTCTCTTATTATGGCGGAGATTACGACGACAGAATTACTGCATATACATCCTATGGCACAGATGAAGTATACGGTACATCATTCGCTGCACCTTGGATTAGCAGAAAAATGTGCTATCTGATAGATGTTATGGGTATGCCAAAGGAGGTTGCCAAGGCATTAATAATTGATTCTGCGGCTGCGTGGGATTATAAGACTATGTCGCCAAATAACAAGTCCATTATGGGATATGGAGTAGTGCCCGTTGATATCAGAAAGATAGTAGAAACTGAGAGTGACGAAATTCGATTTGTTGTTTATGGAACATCGGATTCTTACCGCACAGCCAACTACGCTATTCCGGTTCCGAAAGATGATGAAAATAAGTATCCTTATATTGCAAGAGCAACACTATGTTATTTTCCAGAATGTTCTAGAACACAAGGAGTGGATTATACAGATAGAGAGTTGTCTTTGAAGTTTGGCAGAATCATTGATGATAAAGGAAAAATCAATGATATCAATGACAATGTACAGGATGATGTTGACAGTAGGATGGACGAGAGGCAGTCAAGAAAAGAATTCCGTAAATGGGACAATACAAAGTTCATATCTCGAATAGTTAAGAACAGCAATAAACCTGTGAAATCATATGATGACCGTTTGTGGGGGCTTTGCGTAACATCTAAGGAAAGACTTAGTGTACAAATGAGGGCTCCGCTAAATTTCGGTGTTGTTGTTACTTTGAAAGAAGTAAACGGTATTAACCGAATAGAGGATTTTATTAAAGCTTGTATCCTGCGTGGTTGGATTGTTAATAGGATAGATGTTCAAAACCAGTTGGATATATATGCGTCTAGTCAGGAAGAGATACATTTTGAGTAGATTTGTAACCCGTAAATTATTTAAGACGATTATTGCCTGTGAGAGTTAATGCTTTCGAAGTTTTTAACGTGGCTAGAAAATACAACAGTCTGCCATGAAAGCTATGTAAGCAAGCTGGAAAGACAATAGGAAGGAGATTTAAATGGCACAATGTACAGCACCTATAAGAGGACATCGCACTGCGGCAGCTGCAGCAGCATGTCCGGTTTGTGGAGGACGCCGTTCTTATTATCATCAATTTGGATATAATACATATTCATCTTTTTCATCTGGGTATTCGAGTGCATCTAATAGTTTGCGCTCTTCTGGGACATCAAATGATGGGATGAAGAGAAAGGCAAAATGGTCTCCTGCTGGGTCTACGGTTTGGTATAGTCCAGCACAGATTATGACACTTACTCCGGTTCGTGATAACATCGTAAAACAAGCAAAAATGCCAGAGAAATATGATTTATTCTTATGTCATGCTTGGGATGATAGGAAGGAAGCTGCAAAGGAGTTATGTGACAAACTCACTGCGAAAGGTGTCTCTGTTTGGTTCAGTGAAAAAGATCTTCCGTTGGGTGCTACTATGTTACGTGAGATTGACAAAGGACTTGCCAAGTCACGTGCAGGAATTGTTTTAGTGACACCGGCTTTTTTAAGACGTGTGGAAAATGAAGGAGTTGCGGATAAGGAATTGTCTGTGTTGTTGGCTAAAGATAGACTTATTCCGATTGTTCACAATACAACATATGATGCGCTTCGTGATGTGAGTCCATTGCTTGGCTCGCGCAGTGGATTAGATACAAACGAGGATTCAATGGACGAAATAGCGGCTAAGCTAGCGGAACTATTTGTTTAAGTGGCAAATTAATATTTTATATTACGGACAAGTGGCTGTATCACAAGATTTATCTGAGCGATGCCAGCAAGGGCGCGTCGGAAAAACTGAAGACTGTAATTAGACATCCTATCAGAAAGAAAGATGTTTGACAAATTTGAATGTGCATTCTATACTGTTAGTGTGTTTCTTGTACCCTAAAATCTAGAAAACGGCAATTTTATAAATGTACAAAAAGCTCAAACGCCTTGTAGTTTGGGCTTTTTTTGATGCTATGAAAATGTGTCGGGAATGGAACGACTTGAAAGGATAGAAAAAGAAATGAAAAAGTGTGCCAAGTAAGGAAATAAAGGGCATAGGGAAAGAGTACTGATGAGTACGAATCGGGCTTGTACCTAGATTTGTACTCATTTTACTTACCGTGATATGGTAAAATATGCGATTTTATGCTAGGATAAGTACACTAGGTTAGATGTCGTGAAAGTGCGATAAAACCTAGGAAAAATAAGGATATACAAGGAAAAACGAAGATATGCAAGATAAAATTAAAGTCCTCATGGTTTGCCACGGCAATATCTGCCGCTCCCCCATCTCCGAGTTTGTCCTCAAGGATCTCGTCGAGAAACGCGGCATATCCCACCAGTTTGAAATCGCCTCCGCCGCCACCAGCCCGGAAGAAATCTGGAACGGCAGGGGCAACCCTATTTACCCTCCGGCGCAGGAGGAGCTCAGGAAACACAACATCGGTAACACCCCATACACCGATTTTCGCGGCAAGCGGGCGAGACAGGTTACAAAGGACGATTACCGCCACTATGACTACATTCTCTGCGCCGATGCGAACAATATCAGGAACACCATCCGCATCACCGGACCGGACACGGAGCACAAGATAAAACTTTTGCTGGATTTTGCGGAGGATGAGACAAGGCACGGGCAGTCCATTGCGGATCCGTGGTATACCGGGAATTTTGCGGCAACCTACCGGGACGTTGTGGAGGGCTGCGAGGGCTTTTTGAAATATCTGTCGACTTTGCATTGACGGCAGAACCCTGAGCGGATAGACTGATAATATAACGGTATTTTACGAGGCGGAGGAAAATAGAATGTACGAATGTCCCAATTGCGGCGGAAATCTGAAATATGATATTAAGCGGCACAAGATGTTTTGTGAACACTGCGAGACAACGCAGGACCCCTACAGTATCACGAAGGAACAGGATGCAGAGGAACAGCTAGACGAATATGAGGTAACAATTTTTACCTGTCCGCAGTGCGGCGGCGAACTTATCAGCGAGGATACCACGGCGGCAACTTTTTGCAGTTATTGCGGGGCGGCAACCATACTTGACAGCCGTGTCAGTAAAGAAAAAAGACCGGCAAAAATTATTCCTTTTGCCAAAACGAAGGAAGACTGCAAGGAAGCGTATACCAAAATGATGCAGAAAGCAATTTTTGCTCCGAAGGCATTAAAAAATGAGGAACACATTGAAAAGTTCCGGGGAATTTATATGCCCTACTGGGTATATTCTTTCAGCAAAAACGGCGTTGCCGGTTTTCAGGGAAAGCAGACTAAACGCAGGGGTGACTACGTGTACACCTATTATTATGACATAAGCTGCGACATTGAAGAAAACTATGAAGGCCTGACACATGATGCGTCGGCGTCCTTTTCGGACAATCTGAGCGGAGCCATAGCGCCCTTTGATATGAAAAAAGCGAAGGAGTTTACGCCGGCATTTTTGAGTGGATTTTATGCGGACGCTGGGGATGTGGACAAGTCCGTATATGAATTTGATGGGGAAAAAATAGTGGTGGAGGACGCCAGCAACCGGCTGGCGAAGTACCCTGCACACCGCAAATATAAAATGGATGCGGCAAAACTCGCGGACGCCGTGCGCCCCACGCAGGCGAGCGCAGAACTTGCCATGCTTCCTGTGTGGTTTCTGGCATACCGCAACGGAGAGCGGATTTCCTATGCGGTGGTCAACGGGCAGACCGGCAAAGTGGCGGCGGAAATTCCCATTGATTTTAAAAAGTATGCTTTGGGCTCGCTTTTGCTGACCTTGCCGCTGTTTCTCCTTTTAAATCTGTTTTTCGCGGTGACACCGACAAAAATGTTAAAGGTTGCTGTTTTCATAGCAGCCCTCTGTATTTTGATTGCCGGAGTGCAGATTTCGCGGCTGCAAAAGAGGCGGTCCGGGGAAGATGACAAAGGACTTGCCTATGCGCAGTTCAAACCGGAAGATCTGGCGGAGGCAATGGCAAACGGCAGGGAGCGCATGGCGCGGCAAAACTCCGTCGGAAATGCGGCGTCTTATGAAAAGACGGAACAGGAAAAAGCTGAGGAGCAGGAAAAGAGCCGCAGAAAACGGGAAAAATGGAGCACGCTGTCAAAACCCATTGGCGGAATCATAGCGGCGTTGTTGATACTGCTGTTCAATCCGGTTTCCGACTGGTTCTATTACATTGGAGCAATCCTCTGCATGGGCGGCGTTCTCTGGGTGATTATGGACATTGTGCGTCACCACAATGAGCTGACCACACGAAAGATTCCCCAGTTCAATAAAAGAGGAGGGGATGAAAATGCGTAATATTTTGAAAATACATAAAATCAGTATTTTATTTTTAATTTGTGTCATTTTAATGGTGACAAATGTGTCATATTGCAGAGCCGAGGAACCGGAGCAGAGTGAGACGACGCAAAGCATTGTATATCAAAATGAGGAGACAGGCTACACTCTTATCATAGAGGATGACGCGGATCTTTTGACACCGGAGGAGGAAGCGGAGCTGGCTGCAACCATGGAGGGGATTACCCGCTACGGAAATGTGGCTTTTAAAAGTGCGGTTGACGTCAATGTGTCCACGTCAAGTTATGCACAGAGCTTTTTCAGGGAGAATTTTGGCAAGAAGAGCGGTACGGTATTTTTGATAGACATGAGTAACCGCAATCTGTGGATTTTCAGCGATGGCAGTGTCTATGAAACCATCACGAAATCCTACGCCAACATTATTACAGACAATGTGTATCGTTATGCTTCCAGAGGCGATTATTTCGGATGCGCCAACGAAGCATTTGCGGAAATGGACACCCTGCTGCAGGGGCGTAAAATTGCGCAGCCCATGAAATATATCAGCAATGCGCTTTTGGCGGCAATTTTGGCACTGCTTTTCAATTTTGCGTTCATGTGCTATGTTACCAGAGCGAAACAGCCGGACCAGCAGGAGTTATTAAAGAAGGCGAAAAAGAGCTTTATCTGTACCAATTCCCAAGCGCTTTTGCGAAACACCACCAAAACCTACAGCCCGCAAAGCTCCGGAGACAGCAGCAGCGGTGGAAGCAGCGGCGGCAGCAGTGGAGGAAGCAGTGGCGGTGGCGGCGGACACAGCTTTTAACAAAATGGAAATAAATAGTTTTCATTGTCAAATTCGGGGTTTCAAGGTAAAATAAAAGACAAGGGGAAAAGCGAATTGAGAGGAGGACTACAATGGCATTTTGTATTATCACGGATTCCGCTTCTGATGTTTCGCCGGAATTGAAGAAAGAATACAATCTTTATGTGATGCCTACACCGGTGACCATTGACGGAACGGATTACTTCGATGAAGAAACCATTTTTCCGGAACAGTTTTATGAAATTCAGGCACAGGGCAGGGACATCAAGACATATCACATCAGTCAATATATGTTTGAGGAGCATTTCAGACCTTTTGCACAGCGGGGCGATGAGGTGCTGTATATCTGTTTTTCCACCGGAATTGCCGGAACTTTTCAGGCGGCAAATTTGGCGTATAAGGAAATCAGGGAAGAATATCCGGATTTTGTCATGACGATTATTGACTCCAAATGTGCGTCCATCGGATATGGACTGGTGGTGGAGAGACTGCTCCGCATGCAGAGAAACGGTGCGTCCAAAGACTTATTGATTGAGGCGGCACATTTCTTCTGCGGGCATATGGAACACGCCGTTACGGTTATGGAACTGGAATATCTGTTCAAGGGCGGACGCCTCAGCAGAACCTCATTTTTAGCGGGAACGGTGCTGGATATCAAACCGATTATTATTGTGGATGAAAACGGCTCCTTAAAGGCTGTGGAAAAGGTGCGCGGCTGGAAAAAGGCACAGAAGCACATTTTAGACATGGTTGGCGAAAAGGGAAGCAATCTGGACAAGCAGATGGTAGGCGTTGTGTACGGAACAGACCTTCAGGGCTTTGAATTTATCAAGGAGCAGCTTCGGGAGAGATACCACGTAAAAGGTATTTTGGAGACGCGGATTGGCTGTGCCATCGGTGCGCACACCGGCCCCGGTATTCTGGCGGTAGTCTTTTTGAATGAAATAAATGAAAAATACGAGCCCTATCTGGTGTAGAGGATTTCTGCAAAAGAGAACGGAAGGACTTATTTTACGCAAAACAAACGGGTAAATGCAATATACAATGACAGGAGAGGATATAACAGGATGAAAAAGAAGGTACTGGCAGCTATTTTGGTCGCAGCCGGCATTTTGGTGGGATGCGGTCAGCAGGACACTTCGGGGGCGCACACCCTTGAGGCGGAGCCTATTGTGAAGGAATCGGAGACAGCGGAGGAATCCACAGAGGAGGTCGTTGACCCCAACGCACCTGCAACCATTACGGAAAGAAAAGTAGTAGATGGTAAAATGCAGAGTTATCTGACCGGCGAGTGGAAAGATGAAGCTGTTGTGAAAAGAAGAAACATGGCAGTCATGATTCCCAACAACAAGGCGGCACTGCCGCAGTACGGACTTTCCAAGGCAAGCATTATTTACGAGGCACCCGTGGAAGGACGTATCACCCGACTGATGGGAATGTTTGAGGATTACGACGATTTGGATCATATCGGACCTGTCCGCAGCAGCCGCGATTACTATGTGTATGAGGCGATGGCGTATGATTCCATTTACTGTAACTGGGGACTTGCCGTTCCCTTTGTAGGACCGATTATCAATACGGACAGAATTGACAATGTCAGCCAGTCTGTTACCGGCATTGACACACCGGCGCCGGAGGCGTTCGACCGGATTTCCAGAGCCGGATATGCGAAAGAGTTTACCGGTTATCTGATGATTGACGGGTATGAAAAAGCGGTGGAGAGACTTGGCTATGCCACGGATTACACAGACCGTTTTGTGCAGGCGTTCACCTTTGCGTCCGACGGACACAGGGCAGAATATGCGTCCTACCCGGATGCAACCAAGGTTTATCCGGGCGGAACCCAGACAAACAGCGGCGGATACGGAAACGCCAATCCCTGCTTTGCTTACAATGCAGACGACGGATTGTACTATCGTTCTCAGTACGGCTCTGCGCAGATTGATGAAATGAACGGCGAACAGCTCACTGTCAGCAACGTGGTATTTAAAATCTGCCATGGAGAGGTGAGAGAGCCCAGCGATAAGGATTATCTTGCATTTGGCGTTCACGGTGATGGCGAGGCTTATGTGTTTACCAACGGAAAAGTAATCCATGGAACATGGAAGCGCACCGGAGATTACGAACCCAACCTGTATTATGATGAAAACGGTGAGGAAATTGTATTCAATCAGGGAAAAACATGGGTATGCAACATTTGGGATAAATACGCAGAATATTTGTCCTACGAATAGAAGATAATAGAAACAGCGCATCTTCGAGGGAGGATTGCGCTGTTTTTGTATGTACTGCAAAAAACGACACAAATGTCGAAAGTAAGGAGACAGACAAAATTGAAAAAATCCGCTATCCTATATATCCTTACCGTCCTGTTAATACTTGGCTTAAATATCGCGGCGTGGAACAGCACCGCTTTTTGTGACGCCTATATTGCGCACGTTTTCCCGGTGTGGGTAAATCTGTACGGAAGGCTGACGGGACTTTTCCCCTTCTCCGTGGGGGAATGGATGATTGTTGCGGGTGTGGTTTTGTTGATAGCGGCAGTGGTTCTCTTTCCTGCATGGATAGTGTGCCGGTTGCGGAAAAAACAGCAGTTTCTGAAAAAGATTAGGAAATTCTACCGCTTCTTTGCATGGGTGTTGTTGGCGGTGTGCCTGATAATGACGCTGAACTGCTTTATCCTGTACCATGCCTCCACTTTCTCGGAAACTTATTTTGGGGAGGATGACGGGGACTACACCATAGAGGAATTGATGGAACTGCGCAATATGGTGGTGGAACAGTGCAACCGCTTTTCCGGTGAGGTGAAACGAAGTGATGACGGGAGTGTCATATTTGAAAATAACATGAAAACCGAAGCCCGAACTGCCATGAAAGAACTGGGGAAGACTTATGCGCAGCTTGATGGCTGGTATCCCAAGCCGAAGGCACTGCTTTCCTCGGATTTCATGTGCCAGCAATATATGCAGGGGTATTATTTCCCCTTTTCCATGGAGGCAAACTACAATGATGTGATGAATGATTTGCGGAAACCGGCTACCATGTGCCACGAACTGGCGCATTTGCGGGGGTATATTTTTGAGGATGAGGCAAATTTTATCGCCTATCTGGCATGTATCCGGTCTGATAATACCCTATTTCAGTACAGCGGCTATCTGAGTGTGCTGAATTATCTGGACAATGACCTGTACCGGGCGTCCAAAAGCGATTCAGATGGGTACAAAGCTGCGGTAAAAAAGGTAAAACCGCTCATCGTGTATCAGACCGTGCGGGATGACAATTTCTTCGTGTCGGAGGAAGAGTGGGACAGAATCAATGGAAAGGCGTGGCTGGATACAAAGACCGTGGACGAGGTGACGGATACTCTGGTTGACACCAGTCTCAAGGCAAACGGGGTGTCTGACGGTATGGTAAGTTACAGCAGGGTAGTGCGGCTGCTTTTGCAGTATTACCGGCAGGGCTGAGTGTTTGGCATGATACATTATAATGGAAGTCTTGTATTGTGGCGGAAAACGGGTGGCATATCCATTCTTGAAAACCTACAAATGTTATGGTAATATATGGAATAGATTATGATTAATGTATGCCTGAAAGGAAGGGAGAAAACAGGAAAATGGAAATAGCGGTGATAGTGGGTCTTGTAATTGTCCTCATGGCGGTCTTTGTCATTGCGGGTTATAATTCACTTGTAAAAGCAAGACAGCGGGTACGAAATGCCGGGAGCCAGATTGACGTTCAGATTCAGAGAAGATTTGACCTTGTGGAGAGTATGCAGGATATGGTAAAAGAGTATGCAGAGCATGAAAGCGGTGTTTTTGAGAATACTGCCAAACTGCGTACACAGTGGGGCAACGTACATATGCCGGATGATAAAATGGCGATAAAAGAGGAAACAGACAAACTATTGCATAACCTTATGGCGGTTGTTGAGAATTATCCGGAAATGAAGGCGAACCAGAATTATTTAATGTTACAGGAAACTTTGAAGGAATCTGAGCAGAAAACTGCGCTTGCAAGGCAGATTTATAATGATTCCGTTACCATATATAACACCAAAATCGAAAGTTTTCCGTCCAATCTGCTCGCGCGGCTCTTTCACTTTGTGCCGGAACCCCTGTTTGAAGCAGATATACAGCAAGGGAGGAAGTAAATGCCAATTGTATTAGGGCTGCTTCTAGTGCCGGTTGTGTTTGTTATTGCCAAAGCATCAGAATCGCCGAAAGTGAGCAGGAAAAGAGCTGTTTTACTCAATTGTCTGCTCCTGCTGTTGATTGCGGTGTTTTATGTGTTTGTCTTTCTGACCCGTTTGGAACCGTTTGATTTTGAGGTATCCTATTCCAAGGAATATATGTTTTTTTCAGGGGATTACTGGCTGGATGCTCTTGTGGTCTATGTTTTTGCACCGTTTATGTGGGTGGTCACAGTGCATTTTGCCCGGCTTATCCTCCGCACCCTCCGCGTGAAAAAGAACACCATTATCAAACAGCAGGGCGAGTATCAATATTACAGGGATGATTTGGATAAAATTGCTCCGGGAATTATCCTGTTTACCTCGGAAATGAACGTTGATATGAGAAGATGTATTTCCTCCGGCGTTTTGAAGCTGAAGTTATCGGGTTATGTAGAGGAAAAGAACGGAAGGTATTTTTGCACCGGGAAAACCATGGACAGGCTTTTTGAAAGCGAGAAGCTGTTGCTACAGCTGGTGGAAACGGGCTCTTTAGATATGGCAGCTTACCGCCGCGCACTGGAGTCGGAAGCGTTAGAGGGAAAATACATTACACGTAATAGGGGAGGAACCTTGCTGCGTCTGCTGCGCCTGCTGGTAAGTGCGTGCATACCCGTTGCTCTCTTTGCCGGAGCTATCTGGTTATCGGATTATGGATTTGAACACTACCGCGTCTACCCGGAGCCGGTTGATGGCGGGTATGAGGTATATATTATACTGGACAGGATGGAAGACATTGAGCGGCTGATGACGGAGTTAACGGATGAGAGCCATTTATACGGCAGCTATTCCGTTATTGATGGACAAATGCATTATAGCAGTAACCGGGTGAAGGCGAATCAATTTCAGTACGGGGTTGTGCGCAAAGCATATAGGATTCGATTTCTGGAAATATTTTCCATGGTCATTGCATTTTTGTCGGTCTTTTCCACCCTGTACAGTATAGCGGAGCAAATACGATATTTTCGGAAAAGCTACCGCCGCACCTCCAAAGGAAACGTGCTGCTGAATAAGGCTTACGCACTGAAGAATTATTTGAAACAGTATTCTCTTATAAAAGACAGGAGCGAACAGGAACTGCTTTTGTGGGAATATTATCTGGTCTATGCGGTAGCGCTTGATGTAAATGAACACATTCAAGACGGGATGATGAAAAAACTTTTTATAAAGACAACAATATACTGAAAGGAGTACATTTATGGAACAATTTAACACACAGGAGAAGGTAATGGAGTTGTTTGCAAAGGAGGGGTGCTGGGGAAATGAAAACTGCTGTTTTATCACTCATAAAGATACTACAAGAGCAAAAAGCGGTCTTGTGGGTGGTATGGAATATCCGTATGACGGCATACTGATTAATAAAACAGAGAATGGAATTGGAATGATTTTTCTCAAATATAAGAACGCCCTCTTCCTGAAACCGGATATTGCGAATTTTACGCTGAGTGACACGCCCTTTCAATTTATCCCAAACGGCGACATTCGCAGGATAACGGTAAAAAAACATGCACCACTCAGCAAAAGTAAGAAAAGCCTTATCATTGAAACCGCAGATAGAAAGCATTGTCTGTTGGTATATGTCGATGAGCCGAAATTGCCTTATCACAATGAGGGCTTTGCGCGGTTTATGAGCCAATATGCAAAATAATGCTATTCTTTAAAAAGCGTCACCATTCAACATAGTACTTGATTCGCAGGAGCGCGAGACGGCGCACGAGGTCCGGTGGACCTCGGCCTGCGCGGACCGGAGCGGAGCGTAGACATCGAACCTTCGAGCCCGGTCAGGGCTC
>ERZ857629.72-NODE-72-length-148980-cov-7.824670_pt1 | contig 148980 bp, 134 predicted proteins | sample MGYA00519700_ERZ857629 | MGnify/ENA primary metagenome ERZ857629 (study PRJEB31778, sample SAMEA3449351) | human gut metagenome | biome: human gut; feature: human-associated habitat; material: faeces | place: United Kingdom | collected 2010/2012 ... | reverse complement strand
AAGATGAAAAGATGCAAAGAATAGCAGACTTAAGGCAAAAAGCGATAATGGATGAGAAAGCAATATATGAAAAGGGACTAGAAGTTGGAATTGAAAAAGGCATAATGGAAGGTTCACAAAAAGAAAAAATAGAAATAGCCAAGAAAATGTTAGAGCTAAAAATAGATAAAGAGACAATCGCAGAGGCAACAGGACTGACAGAGCAAGAAATAGAGAAAATTCTCAACTAGGGACAGTCCCAAATTGAAGTCTTATGGCTTATTACATGTTGTCATTGGTTAATGTTGATTTTTTGGCAAAATATATAAAAATATCTTGCCAAATATTTTTTTTATGGTTATACTATATTCATATGAAAAACTAAGGAGGAAATTATGGAAGAATTAGATTTAAAAGAATTGTTTTTTATGTTTTGGAATAAAAAGTTAGAGATTATATTAATAACGCTAATGTTTGTAGCCGTAGGTATAGGGTATTCATATTTTTTTGTTAAACCCGAATATACATCAACCACATCATTGGTATTAGCACAAAGTTCTTCATCTGGGCAAACTGGAGATGGTGCTATTAGTGCAACAGATTTAACAATGAACTCAAAACTTGTTTCAACATATAGTGAGTTGATAAAAAGAAAAGCTATTTTAGGACAGGTGTGTGAAAACTTAAATATACCAGATTCAAACATACAAGAATTAAGAGGAAAGATAAAAGTTAATTCTGCAAAAAATACAGAAATAATAGAAATATCTGTAACAAACAAAGATCCTAACAAAGCAGCAGCAATAGCAAATGAAATAGCAAAAGTATTTGGCGAAAAAATAGTAGAAATATATAACATAAGCAATGTATATTTATTAGATAGAGCAGAGGCTAATGCAGTGCCAAGCAATATTAATCACATGAAAGATGTAGTTATATTTGCATTTATAGGACTTGTAATAGCAGCAGTTTATGTATTAATTGCCAATATGTTAGACAATACTATAAAAACTGAGCAAGATGTAGAAGCTACAACAGAACTATTAGTATTAAGTTCAATACCAAATTATGATGTGGAAATTAAAAGTAAAAGAGTAAGATAGAGAATACCAAAGAGAAAGGATTGAATAAAATATGAAAAAAGAATTAATAACTCAAAGAAGTCCAAAATCACCAATAGCGGAAACTTTTAGGACTTTAAGAACAAACCTACAGTTTATGAATTCACAAAAAGATTTAAAAACAATATTAATAACTTCTACGATGCCTGGAGAAGGCAAAAGTTGGATATCCTCTAACTTAGCTGTAACTTTTGCACAAGCAGGCAAAAAAGTTATATTAGTTGATGCAGATATGAGAAAAGGCAGATTAGCAACAATGTTTTCTGTAAATTCAACACCAGGACTATCAAATTATCTATCTGGAGTAGATGAAAGAGGAAAAAAAATAGACATACTAAAATATGTAACAACTACGGAAATAGATAATTTATATATTATACCTTCTGGAAATGTTCCACCAAATCCATCTGAATTGTTAGCATCGGAAAAGACGGAAGAAATGTTGGAAAAATTAAAGAAAACTTTTGACATTGTTATATTAGATGGAACACCAGCTTTACTAGTTACAGATGCATTGATATTGGCAAGATTAGCAGACACAACAACAATAGTAACTGCATATAAATCAACAAAAAAGGAAGATTTAGCAAAAGTAAAAAAATCAATAGAAAATGTTGGTGGTAAAATAGCAGGAGTTATTATAAACAAAATTCCTATTAAACCAGAAGAATATAAGTCTACATATTATTATGGCTCAACAACATCAGTAGAACCAACAAGAAGACATCAAAAGGCAGATTATCAATTTGAAACAACGGGGAATATAGAAGAAAATAAAAAACAAGAGATAACAGAACAGTTAAATGAATATTTAAAGAATAAATAGAGGTTTGAAATGATTGATATACATTCACATATTATTCCGAATGTAGATGACGGTGCAAGAAGTGTAGAAGAGACTTTTAACATTTTAAAAGAGGCACAAGAAGCAGGCTTTACAGATGTTATTTTAACTTCACACTTTCTTTTAAATTATTACGAAACTAACGCACAAGAATTAATATTTTGGAAGGAAAAATTACAAGAAGTACTGAAAAAGCAAGGAACTAAAATAAATTTACACTCTGGAATGGAAATATATATAACTAATCAAATGGAAGAATTATTGGAAAACAAAAAAATATTAACACTTGCAAATAGCAGATATATGTTAATAGAGCTACCATTAGCAACAAATGTTAAATATTTTGACTATGTTGTATATTATTTAGAAGCAAAGGGAATAAAGCCAATAATTGCTCACCCTGAAAGGTATAAGTGTGTACAAAAGGATCCAGATATTGTCGAAGAATACATTGAAAAGGGATGCTTGATTCAATGCAATTATGGAAGTATTGTAAATTTATATGGACGTGAAGCTGAAAAAACTATTAAAACACTATTGAAAAAAAATCAAGTACATTTTTTAGGAAGCGATGTGCATAGGGAAAATGGAACTTATTTAATTATTTTAGATGCGATTAAAAAAATAAGAAAGATAATAGGAGAAAACAAAATTAATGAGATTACAACAATAAATCCAAAAAAAATATTGCAAAATGAAGAGTGGCAATATTAATTATTAACAATTTAGAAAGGAATGTTAATAAAATATGAGAAAAATTAAAGTAATAGGTGTTATAATTCTGCTAATTTTCATTTTATCAACAAATGTAAAAGCATTAACAGAAAAAATAGAAAATGAAGAATCTAATATAACAGAAAAGATAGTAGATGAAAACAATACAAGCGAAAATATTACGGAGGAAAATAATACACAGGAAAATAATACACAGGAAAATGTGACAGAACCAGAGCAAAATTACGAAGAAGAAAACAATTATTATGAGCCTGAGTATCCAAGCTACAATCCACCACGATATGAAGAAAGTAAATCTGAAAATGCGAATTTAAGAATAATAAAAATTGAGAATATGGAGCCAGAGTTTGATAAGGATACTACAGAATATTATTTAACAGTAAATTTAAATACCGAAAAAATAGATATAGAAACATATACAGACAGTGAAAAGGCAAAAGTAGCAATATATGGAAACGAGAATTTAAAAGAAGGAAAGAATACAATAGAAATAGTTGTTACAGCGGAAGCAGGAAATCAGAAAACATATTATATATATGTAACAAAAATTGATAATGCAAAAATGGCAAATGCTAATTTACAAACTTTAGAGATAGAGGGTGCAAGCATATCTCCAAAATTCAAAAACAATATATATAGCTACAATGTAACAATTGACAAAAATACAAAAAAATTAAATATTTTAGCAAAACCTGAAAATGAGAAAAGTAAAATAGAAATTGTTGGAAACTCCAATTTAAAAGAAGGGGAAAATATTATAAAAATAATAGTAACTGCCGAAGATGGAACAACAACAAGAACATATAAAATCAATGCGTATACTTCGCTAAATGACATTCAAGTTCAAGAGGAAGACAAAAAACCTGCAATTGTTGTTTTAGGAATACTTGGAATTACTATATTAATAATGGGAATAATAGTAATAACAAAAAATAAGAAAATATAAGAGCTGTAATTTTTTAAAGGGGGGATACAAATGATAAAAATGTATAATACAGATATTAATACAAACATCACAGAGGAAACCAAAGACCTAAAAAAAGGTAATTGGATTAACATGATATCCCCGACAGAAGAAGAAATTCAACGTGTGTGTGCAGCACTTCAAATTAAACAAGACTTTATAAGATATTCTTTAGATGAAGAGGAAAAAGCCAGAATAGACACAGAAGATGATGACAATACAACATTATATATAATAGACATTCCTGTTATAGAAAGTGACAGAACTAGAAGAGTATACGTAACAATGCCAATAGGTGTGATTTTCGTAAGAGATGATTATATAATTACAGTATCACAAAAAAATAATGATATTATTAAAGATATAAAAACAGAAAATGTTATAACATATAAGAAAAGTAGATTTTTATTACAAATATTATATGCAAACTCAAAAAAATTTTTAAGCTTATTATATAAGATAAATAAAGAATTAGAAAGTACAGAAAATAAACTAAAAAATTCTTTGCAAAATGAAGGGCTACTAAAAATGTTAGATCTAGAGAAGAGCTTGGTTTACTTTACAACATCTTTAAAATCTAATGAAGTTGTAATGGAAAAAACAACAAGAGGGAAAATTATAAAATTGTATGAAGAAGATGAAGACTTGCTAGAAGATGCTATTATAGAGAACAAGCAGGCTATAGAAATGGCAAAAATATATAGTGATATTTTAAGTGGTACAATGGATACATATGCTTCAATAATTTCTAATAACTTAAATGCGGTAATGAAAATATTAACATCTGTAACATTTATACTTGCCATACCAACATTAATAGCAAGTATATGGGGAATGAATGTAGAACTTCCATTTCAAAGAGAACCACTAGGATTTTTAATAATTACAGTTTTTTCTATAATAATGTGCATAGTTGCAACAATATGGTTAAAACGAAAGCGTATGCTAAATTAAAAGACACACACATACAGTGTGTTTTTTGACATATACTGGAAAGTATTGTATAATTAGTGATAGGTTAAAATACAAGGAGGATTTAAAATGTTAAATGCAGTAGGAGTAACAATTAGATTTGGAAAAAGAACATTGTTTGAAGATGTAAATATAAAATTTAATAAAGGATGCTGTTATGGAATAATAGGTGCAAATGGATCTGGAAAATCAACCTTTTTAAAAGTTTTGTCTGGTGAGCTAGAGCCAAGCAAAGGAGAAGTTACAAAGGAAAAAACAGAAAGGCTATCTGTTTTAAAACAAGACCACTTTGCATATGAAGATTTTTCAGTTATTGATACAGTTATAATGGGAAATGAAGAACTGTATAAAATTAGACAAGAAAAAGATGCAATATATGCAAAGCCTGATTTTTCAGAAGAAGATGGAATGAAAGCGGCAAAGTTGGAAGAGAGATTTGCTGAACTTGATGGATGGAATTCAGAGGCAGATGCTAGTCAACTATTAAATGAATTGGGAATAGAAACAGAAAATCATTATAAAAAAATGTCCGAATTAGAAGGAAAAGAAAAAGTAAAAGTTCTTTTAGCTCAAGCATTATTCGGCAATCCAGATATACTACTATTAGATGAGCCAACAAATGACTTGGATTTAAAAACTATCAACTGGTTAGAAGAGTTTTTAATTAATTTTGAAAACACAGTAATAGTTGTATCACATGATAGGTACTTTTTAAATAAGGTATGCACACACATAGCAGATGTGGATTTTGGAAAGATAAAAGTTTATCCTGGTAATTACGATTTCTGGTATGAATCTAGTCAATTAGCATTAAAACAAATGAAAGAAGCAAATAAGAAAAAAGAAGAGAAGATAAAAGAATTGCAAGCATTTATAGCAAGATTTAGTGCAAACGCATCAAAATCAAAACAAGCTACATCAAGAAAAAAATCTTTAGAAAAGATAGAGTTAGACGAAATTAAACCATCGAATAGAAGATATCCATACATAGATTTTAAACCAGATAGAGAACCAGGAAAGGAAATTTTACAAGTAAAAAACATATCTAAAACTATAAATGGAGAAAAAATATTGAATAATGTATCATTTACAGTAAAGAATGGAGATAAAATTGCATTTTTAGCAGATAATGAAAATGCAAAAACTGTGTTATTTCAAATAATTGCCGGGGAACTGGAGCCAGATGAAGGAAGTCTTATTTGGGGTACAACAATTACACAAAGCTATTTCCCTAAGGACAATAACTATTTGTTTGATGTAGATTTGAATATAACAGATTGGCTAAGACAGTATTCAAAAGACCCAGATGAAACATATGTAAGAAGCTTTTTAGGAAGGATGTTGTTTTCTGGTGAGGAAGCATTAAAAAAAGTTGCAGTTTTATCTGGAGGAGAAAAAGTAAGATGTGTTTTATCTAAAATAATGTTATCTGGTGCCAACTTTTTAATAATGGACGAACCAACTAACCATCTAGATATGGAAAGTATAACGGCATTAAATGAAGGAATGACACGATTTAAGGGAAATATGTTATTCACATCACATGACCACCAACTAATGCAAACAGTAGCAAATAGAATAATAGATATAAAGCAAGATAAAACAATAGATAGAGAAGTAACATATAATGAATATTTAGGAATAGAATAACCATAGCAGAAATTGATGTATTTTTCTTGACAAATCTGGAATACGGCATTATAATAATACTTGTTCTAAGATTTGCTCAAGAAAATATGCGCCATTAGCTCAGTTGGTAGAGCAGCAGACTCTTAATCTGATGGTCGGAGGTTCGACTCCTCTATGGCGCACCAAATGCAATCTTTGTATTTGAATTTATAAAACATTGATTATAAATCCCAGTTGTTATATTTCAACTGGGATTCTTTAAAAACGGGAGTCAGTATGTTAAAAAAAGAAAAATTCATGAAAGAAGCGATAAAACAGGCTAAAAAAGCATATGACAAAGAAGAAATACCAGTAGGTGCTGTAATAGTAAAAGATGGAAAGATTATAGCAAGGGGTTATAATAAAAAAGAAGAAAAGAAAGATACCACACAGCATGCAGAAATTATAGCAATTCAGAAGGCAAGTAGAAAAATAGGTGCTTGGAGATTGCAAGATTGTGAAATGTATGTTACACTAGAGCCATGTGCAATGTGTACAGGAGCATTAATACAGGCAAGGTTGAAAAGGGTATATATAGGAACAATGGATCCAAAAACAGGAGCTTGTGGGTCGGTACTTAATTTGCTAGAAGATTACAAATTTAACCATAAAGTAGAAGTTGAAACAAACATAATGCAAAAAGAATGTGAAAAAATATTAAAAGATTTTTTTAAATATTTAAGAGGCAAAAAATAATAATTTTAATGGAGTGGTATCGAAGTGGTCATAACGAGGCTGATTCGAAATCAGTTAGTCTGCGAAAACAGGCACGTGGGTTCGAATCCCACCCACTCCGCCAATAATACAAGGAGGAAAAATGGAAACTGATAAAAGGAAACAAACCATAAAGTTTTATGTGGCTGTTACAGTATTAGTTTTAATATTAATAATTATAGCAATAATAATGATAAAATACGAGGTAGAAGGCGAGCAAAATATGCCATTTAAATTATCAAAAATAATAGTTGTTAGCACGGCCGAAGGAGTAGAACAACAAGGAACAGATAAAAAATGGGCATTTAACATATTTCAAAATAATGACATATATTTTTATATAGACAAAAACAATGAATATAAATCAGAAAAACAAATGTATATAGACAGTGTTAGTATAGAAAATATTGAAGTTATAAATTCTCCTCAAATCGGCGAGATTAAGGCATATATGCCAAATAGTTCAGAAGGAAGAATGTATAGCTATGCAGAAGATTTTATTGTAGATGAAGTTCTAAAGTATAATGGAGCAACACGTAGCGATTCTAGAAATTTGAAAACTGGAAATCAAGGTGGCAATATAGCAATAAGATTTAGTAATACGGGAATAGGAAAATATGAATCTAATGATGATGAACAAATTGTACATGATGGAACATTAATAAAAAAACTCGAAAAAACTACAGATGATATTAAGTTTACGGTTAACTTTGATTTTATAATAGTTATAAATAAAAACAAATACAAAGCAAAAATTACATTAGACTTGCCATGTGGAGATATTGTAGAAAATGGAACAGCTAATTACGAAAAATCAGACATGAAAGATATTATATTTAAAAGAGAAAAATAAAAGAAAGAAGGAATAAAATGAAAAGAATTTTAACAATTAATCCAGGGTCAACATCTACAAAAATAGCAGTCTTTGATGATGAAAAAATGGTTTTTAAAGAAAGCTTGACACATGAAACAGAAAGGCTAGCAAAGTTTAATGACATATCTGAACAACTGCCATATAGAACATCTATGGTAATTGAAGCATTAAACAAAAATAATATTCCGTTAGAAAGTATTGATGCGTTTTCAGGTAGAGGTGGTGGACTAGTAGCAGTAAAAGGCGGAACATATGAGGTAAATGATAAATTATTGCATCATGCACAAATAGGATATACAATGAAACATGCCTCTGTATTGGGAGCACAAATAGCACATAATTTAGCTAAGATAAACAACAAAAAGGCATATGTTGTAAACCCAGTAACAGTAGATGAAAAACAAGAAATTGCTAGAATAACAGGTATTAAAGGTATATATGGTCAAACAGTTTTTCATGCATTAAACCAAAAAGAAGTTGCACATAAATATGCCAAAAGCATAGGAAAAAGATATGAAGATTTAAATTTAATAGTAGTTCATCTTGGTGGAGGAATATCTGTAGGAGCTCATAAAAATGGTAAAGTTATAGATGTAAATAATGGACTAAATGGAGAAGGACCATTTGCACCAACAAGAAGTGGAAAAGTATTGGCAACTGATTTAATTGATATGTGTTTTTCAGGTAAATACACTGAAAATGAAATTAAGGAATTAATTACTAAAAAAGGTGGATTGATTTCACATTTAGACACAAGTGATGCAAGAGATGTAGTAAAGATGATATCAGAAGGGAATAAGTATGCAAAACTTGTTTATGATGCAATGATTTATCAAGTTGCAAAAGAAGTAGGAGCGCAAAGTGTTGTACTAAAGGGGAAAATAGATGCTATAATATTAACAGGTGGAATAGCATATGAGGAATATTTTGTAAAAGGACTAAAAGAATATATAGAATTTTTAGGAAAAATTATAATAATCCCAGGAGAAGAAGAAATGCAAGCACTAGCAAATGGTGTGCTAAGAGTATTAAATGGAGAAGAAGAAGCGCAAGAATATACAGGTATTCCTGTAAATAAAAACATTGTAGAAAAATTAAAACAAAAGACTAGTTTTGTCGAAAGCATTGATAAATAATAAAAATCAATATATTATAATAGAGGTATACATTAAAAAATTGTATATCTCTATTTTATTCAATAAATAAAAATTATTAATATCTAAATTAATTAAATTCTAAATAAAAACCACGAAGAGGTAAAATATGTTATCAATAGTAAAAAGCATGGCTCTATATGGATTAGATGGATGCCTTATTAATGTTCAGGTAGATGTAGCAAAAGGAATGCCACGGATGGGAGACAGTTGGGTTACCAGATACAAGTATAAGAGAGTCAAAAGAAAGAGTAAGAACAGCAATAAAAAACTCAGGATATGAATTGAGAAGTAGCAAAATAGTGGTGAATTTAGCTCCAGCAGAAATAAAAAAAGAGGGGCCATATTTTGATTTGCCAATTGCTATTGGAATATTAATAAGCACAGAAGCAATAAAACAACAGAGATTAGAGGACACTATATTTATAGGAGAATTATCATTAGATGGAAAACTTATGAAAGTTAATGGAATATTGCCAATATGCATAGAAGCTAAAAAGCTAAATATAAAGAGAATAATAATTCCAAAAGAAAATGTGCAAGAGGCAGCAATAGTAAATGGAATAGAAATAATTGGAGTTAACAATTTAACAGAAATAGTGGATTTTCTAAATGGAGAGATAGTAATAAATGAGGAAAAAATAGACGCAGAAGAAATACTTAATAAAAATAACAAATATGCCTTGGACTTTTCTGATGTAAAAGGACAAGAAAATGTTAAAAGAGCATTAGAAATATCTGCAGCAGGTGGGCATAATGTACTGTTAATACGGCTCTCCTCGGTTCTGGCAAAACAATGCTAGCACGAAGAATACCATCTATATTGCCTGATTTAACCTTTGAAGAAGCCCTAGAAATAACCAAAATACATAGTATAAGTGGAAAATTAACGCAAAAATGTCCGCTAATAACAACAAGACCATTTAGAGCTCCACACCATACAATATCTCCAATCTCCTTAATAGGCGGTGGAAAAGTTCCAAAGCCAGGAGAAATAAGTTTGGCACATTATGGAGTACTTTTTTTAGATGAATTACCAGAATTTAATAAAAATACACTAGAAGTTTTAAGAGCACCACTAGAAGATAATATTGTTACAATAAGCAGGGTAAATGCAACATTAACATATCCATGTGATTTTATGTTTGTTGCTTCTATGAATCCATGTCCATGTGGGTTTTATGGTGCATCAGACAAAGAATGTAATTGCAGTGAGCAAGCAATAAATAGATATATGGGAAAAATAAGTGGACCACTATTGGATAGAATAGATATTCAAATAGAAGTAACTCCGGTAAAATATGAAAAATTACAAGTGGAAAATATCAAAATAGAATCATCAGAAATGATAAAACAGAGAGTAAATATGGCAAGAAAAATTCAATTGAAAAGATATAAAGAAGATAAGATATATTCAAATTCACAACTAACGCCCAAATTAGTAGAAAGGTATTGCAAACTAGATGAAGAAAGTAAAAAAATATTACAATATGCATTTGAAAAATTGCATTTAAGTGCAAGAGCACATGTTAGAATATTAAAAGTTGCAAGAACAATAGCTGATTTGGCGGAAGCGAAAAATATACAAAAAGAGCATATAGCAGAAGCAATACAATATAGAAATTTAGATAAAAAATATTGGAAAAATTAACAGAAAAAAGAATGGAGGCATTGAATATTAAAATAATAAAAATTACAGATGTTGAATATCCACATAGATTATTGAATGTAAAAACACCCCCTAAAAAAATATATGTAGAAGGAGATTATACATTATTAAGCAAAAATTCAATAGCAATTGTGGGCTCTAGAGATTGTACTCAATATGGAAAAAAATATGCTTTTGATTTTGCAAAGGAACTTTCAAAAAACAATATATGTGTAGTAAGTGGATTAGCAATGGGAATAGATGCGGAGGCACATTTAGGTGCATTAAGTCAAAAGGGAAGTACAATTGCTGTTATAGGAAGTGGATTTGAGCATATATTTCCAGAAGAACATACTAATTTGTATAATCAAATTATAAGATGTGGTGGATGCATTGTTAGTGAATATGAACCAAGTAGAAAGGCAGACTTAACAACATTTCCTCAAAGAAATAGAATAATTAGCGGACTAGCAATGGGAACTTTAGTAGTAGAAGCGGGTTATAGAAGTGGAAGCAGTATAACAGCTAAATATACCATAGAAGCTCAAAAGCCACTTTTTTGTATACCAAGCAATATAGACAGCAAACAAGGAGTTGGGACAAATAGACTATTAAAGCAAGGAGCTATATTAATTACATCACCTGAAGATATATTAGATTTTTATATATTACCTGAAGAGCAAGAAAAAGAAATCGAAATGCCAGAACAGTATCAAAAAATATATAGATATCTTCAATATGAACCTATAAATATAAACGAAATAAGTAGAAAGGCCAATATAAATATGCAAGAGTTAAATAGTATTTTATCTTTGATGGAAATAGATGGTTATGTAAAAAGCATGCCCGGCAATAGCATTTGCAAATGTTAGGAGTAATATATGTATTTAAAACATGAATTAGGTATATTAGGTGAACAAATTGCAACAAACTATTTAAAAAGTCAAAACTATGAAATATTAAATAGAAATTTTAGTTGTAAACAAGGAGAAATAGATATTATAGCAAAAGATAATAAAGAGTATGTATTTGTGGAAGTAAAAACGCGTACCAACTCTGATTATGGAGAACCTGTAGATTCTGTAAATAAAATAAAGCAAAAACATTTAAAAAGAACAATAGAATATTATATATATATAAATAAATTAGAGGAAGAAGCTATTAGAATGGATATAATAGAAATATATATAGCAGATAAAAACTATGTTTATCATATTAAAAATGTATTTTAAAGGGACAGCCCTTCGGATGATATGAATTTGTAACAAAACTGTAATAATTTTGTAATATAAAATAAAAACGTAGGCAAATAGGCGTTTCAACAAAAAAGTTGTCAAAAAAACAGTTTGAAATTAATGGAAAAATAGCCGGAAAATATTAAAAAAACAATAAAAAAAACGCATATGTTACATAACAAATATGCGTTTGACATTATAAAAAAGATAGGATATTATAGGGATAAATTAAAAACGAAAACAAAAAATTATCACATAAGAAGAAATTGAAAATAACTAAAGAAATCCTCTGCTGTACAGAGATAAAATAAACAAAATATATAAGGGGGTACTCACATGCAGGTAATTAAAAGAGATGGAAAAATAGTAGACTTTGATAGGTCTAAAATAAGAACAGCTATAGAAAAAGCAAATAAAGAGGTAAAACCAAAAGAGCGTGCTTCTAAGGAAGAGATAAATGAGATTATAAACTATATAGAGGAGCTAGACAAAAAGAGAATTTTAGTAGAAGATATACAAGACATTATTGAGGAACAATTAATGTCTTTTGGAAAATATGCACTATCAAAAAAATATATTACATATCGTTATACAAGAGCATTAGTAAGAAAATCAAACACAACAGATCAGTCAATAAAAGAACTAATAGAAGGAGAAAACGAGTACTGGAATAACGAGAATTCAAACAAAAATGCACAAGTTGTAACAACTCAAAGAGATTACTTAGCGGGAATAACAAGTACAGATATAACAAGAAGATTTTTATTACCGGAAGATGTAGTAAAAGCACATGATGAGGGAATTATTCATTTTCATGATGCAGATTATTTTGCGCAAAATGCTTTAACAAATTGTGAATTAATTAATTTAGAGGACATGCTACAAAATGGAACAATAATGAATGGAGTTATGATAGAAAAACCACATAGATTTTTGACTGCAATGACTATAGCTACACAAATAATTTTAGGAGTTACATCATCTACATATGGTGGAGCAACAGTTTCCCTAACACATTTGGCACCATTTGTAAGAAGCAGTTATGACAGATATTATAAAAAATATAAACAAAGAGGATTATCAGAGAAACAATGTGAAGAATACGCAAAGCAAGACATAAAGAAAGAAATTGAAGATGGAGTTCAAACATTTAACTATCAGGTAAACTCAATGACAAATACAAATGGACAAGCGCCATTCTTATCAGTTTGCATGTATTTAGGAGAAACAGACGAATACAAAAAAGAATTGGCAATGATTATAGAAGAATTCTTAAAACAAAGAATAGAAGGTTTCAAAAATGAAAAAGGAGTTTATATAACACCTGCATTTCCAAAATTATTGTATATATTAGAAGAAGACAACATCCGTAAGGGAAGTAAGTATTGGTATTTAACAGAGTTAGCAGCGAAATGTACTGCAAAAAGATTAGTACCAGATTATATTTCAGAAAAGAAAATGAAAGAATATAAAATAGATAAAAACGGAAATGGAAATTGTTATCCATGTATGGGTTGCCGTTCATTCTTAACCCCATATGTAGATCCAGAAACTAATAAACCAAAGTATTATGGAAGATTTAATCAAGGAGTTGTAACAATAAACTTGGTAGATGTAGCATTATCTTCAAACCAAGATGAAGATAAATTCTGGAAAATATATGAAGAAAGATTAGAGCTATGCCATAAGGCTTTAAGAATTAGGCATGAAAGATTAAGCAAAGTAACAAGTGATGTAGCACCAATTTTATGGCAACATGGAGCACTAGCAAGACTAAAAAAAGGTGAAAGCATAGACAAACTATTACATAATGGTTATTCAACAATATCACTAGGATATGCAGGGTTATATGAATGTGTAAAATACATGACAGGTAACAGTCATACAGATGGTGGAGTTGGAGAAGAGTTTGCATTAAAGGTAATGCAAAAACTAAATGACAAATGTAAACAGTGGAAAGAAGCAGAACAAATAGATTACAGTGTATATGGAACACCAATAGAATCTACAACATATAAATTTGCGAAATGTCTAAAAAAGAGATTTGGAGTAGTAGAAGGAATTACAGACAGAAACTATATTACAAATTCTTACCATGTACCAGTATTTGAAGATATAGATGCATTTTCTAAGCTAAAATTAGAAAGCAAATTCCAAAAATTGAGTCCTGGAGGAGCTATATCATATATAGAAACGCCAAATCTACAAAACAACTTAGAAGTTGTATTACAAGTAATTCAATTTATATATGATAATATTATGTACGCAGAACTAAATACAAAATCAGACTATTGCCAAAAATGTGGATTTGATGGAGAGATTTTGATAAATGATAATTTGGAATGGTATTGTCCGAACTGCGGAAATAAAGATCATAATACTTTAAATGTTGCAAGAAGAACTTGTGGATATATAGGAAGTCAATTTTGGAATAAAGGTAGAACACAGGAAATCAAAGAAAGAGTACTACATATAGATAATAAAGATGACGAGTAAAGAAAAATTTATAATTAAATTTATGACATAATGAAGGGAAGAGATAAAATATGAAATACAACAAAATTAGAAAAATGGATATAGCAGATGGCCCAGGAGTAAGAGTATCCATATTTATGCAGGGATGTGCTTTTAACTGTAAAAACTGCTTTAATCCAGAGACACATGACTTTAACGGAGGCAAAGAATTTACAGATGAAACAATAAATAGGGTAATGGAACTTTGCAATAATGACCACATAGAGGGATTGTCTATTTTGGGCGGAGAACCAATGCATCCTAAAAATATAGAAGGTACAACTAAACTTGCAAAAACATTTAAAGAAAAATTTCCAAATAAAAATTTATGGGCATGGACAGGTTTTAAATTTGACAAGGACTTGAAAGATAAAGAAGTAATGCACTATATAGATGTACTAGTAGATGGGCAATATGCAGATGAATTACACAATCCCAAACTAGAATGGCGAGGTTCAGAAAATCAAAGAGTAATAGATGTGCAAAAAAGTCTAAAAAAAGGAGAAGTGACAGTATGGGAAGATGCTTCCTAACTGGCACTTTTGCCTTTTATTTTTTTTGCAAAACTATTTATTTTGTAGTGACTATATGCTATAATTATGTCATAATTGTTTTGGGAGGCATAATATGATTTTTAAAGACTATTATAAAATACTTGGATTAGATACATCCAAAGCAACTAATGAAGAAATAAAACTGGCATATAGAGAGCAGGCGAAAAAATATCACCCAGACATAAACTCAAATAATAGATTTTCAGAAGAAAGATTTAAGGATATAAATGAAGCATATAAAACTTTATCTGATATGGCTTCAAGAAGAAAATATGATAGAATGTGGAATTCACGTATAGGTAAAAACAAAAAAGAGGAAACAGCCAATAGCTCAAACAAAAGTTCAACAATTGGAGATTTTTTTAGCATGTTTTTTGGAGAGAATAATTTAGAAAATGGAAAAGTCACAAAAAAAATCCCTGTAAAAGGTGAGAACATAGAAACAGAAGTAGATGTTAATATAGAAGAGGCTTTTTTTGGAACAGAGAAAAAGATATCTCTTAGAACAATAGATGGCAAGATGAAAACTTTTGCAATTACCATTCCAGAAGGAATAAGAAATAATGAAAAGGTAAGATTGCTTGGACAAGGTAAAGAAGGCATTAACGGTGGAAAGAATGGAGATTTATTTATTAAAATAAATATACAAAATGGGAAAAAATACAGATTAAATGGATTGGATCTATATACAGACTTAAAAATTACGCCTTGGGAGGCAGCACTTGGAACAAAAGTAAGCATAAATTCTATAGACGAAACAGTTTCGTTATGTATTCCACAAGGAACAGAAAGTGGAGAAAAAGTTAGAATTCCAAACAAGGGTTACAAAGATGGAAAAGGCGGAAGAGGGGATTTAGTAGCAGAAGTTAAAATAATGGTTCCAAAAAATTTAAATGAAGAAGAAAAAAAATTATTCGAAGAATTTAATAAGATATCAAGATATAATCCAAGGGAGGCATAAATATATTGACATAATACAAAAAAGATGCTATAATAATAAATGAGTTAAAAACGAAAGAACAAACCTATTAATGGATTATAGGAAAGGAAGAAAAATGGATGCAATAAAAGGTAAATATTTTAGTATCACTGATCCAAAAGGAGTAAACACAGTAATATATAAAGTTAATCAAACAGAAAAAGAGATTTCCGAAAATGCTCCTAAATATACAGTTGAAAGATTATTTGTTACAGAAGAGCTTAAGGGCGATTTAAAGAAAAAAACTTTCTTTGTAGAAGAACCAGGTGAATCTGAAAAATTAGTTATTTTATCATTTGGAAAAGAAAAAGTTATAGTAAATATGGGAATTTTAGAGAATGGCAAATTAAGCATATCTAAAAAACCATTACCTATAAAGTTAAATACTTTATATTCGGAAAAAGAAATGGAATATAGAGAATTTAGATATACACCAAATTTAAAAAGACCTATATCAATAATTGACCCAGAAACAACAGAGGAAGTCAAACCAGTACTATATTTTGATAAAGAAACAAATGAGGTAAGAGGCAAATGCAAATTAAAACCATATAAGTCATATTTTGCATTTGAGATAAAAGAAGACAATAGTGATGATATATAGGAGGTATTATAGTGAGTCCAAATGTACAAGTTAAAGTTTTTACTGGCAAATTTGAAGAAGAAGCAGTGAATATAATTGCTAGTGGAACAATGCAAATGGAAATAGAAAAAGAAAAAGGAAATGTTACTTCCATAGTTGCATACGACGGAGTTCTTAAAGATGGAATAATAAAGAAAGCGAATGAAGAAGTAAAAGAAAATAGAAGATAAAACTAAAGAAAAGGTGATTTAATATGGGATATAAATTAAATACTGCATTAAAGAAAAGCAAAACAAGCATAATTATAGCACTAGTATTATGGGTAATTGTAACTGTAATACTAGTTTCTCCATTTTCATATACATTGGGAAAGTCAATGGCAAATGGAAAGTTTGACTTAAGTATATTTTTAGAACAACTAGGACCTGCAATGACAAGCTTTACAACATTATTTAAGATTTTTTCAGAAGGATATGCAAAATATTTTTGGTCAACCTTAAAAATATTTTCCGTAATATACTTGGCAATTACTGTAATAGGAATACTTAAGGCAAGACCAAAACATGAGTATACAGATATAGAGCATGGCTCAAGTGATTGGAGTGAGGGCGGAGAACAATATAGTATTTTAAGTAAAAATAAAGGAATTATATTAGCTCAAAATAATTACTTGCCAGTAGATAAAAGAGGAAATGTTAACGTATTGGTAGTTGGACGGTTCTGGTTCTGGTAAATCAGCATCATACTCTATACCAAATGCATACCAAATGCTTGGATCATATATATTTACAGATCCAAAAGGCGAATTATACGATAAAACAGCAGGATACTTAAAAAAGAATGGATATGACATAAAAGTATTAAATTTAGTTAATCCAGCTAATAGCGACGGATATAATCCATTAATGCACATAGCAAGTGAAATAGATGTAGACGTTATAGCAAATACAATAGTAAAAGGACAACAAGGAGAAGGAAGCAAGGCGGATCCATATTGGGACGATATGGCAGAAATGCTTTTAAAAGCGCTTATTTACTACCTTATGGCGGTAAGACCGGAAGAAGAGCAAAACCTAGCCAGTTGTTCAGAGCTTGTAAGGGCGGCTAATGCAAATGGGGGAAGCAACTTACTTACAGACTTAATTAACCAGTTGCCATATGATCACCCTGCAAGAATGTATTATAAATCTATAGAAATAGCACCGGAAAAAACATATGGTTCAATATTAAGTTCTTTACAGTCGAAACTTGGTAAATTCGATTCAAAGGAAATTGCAGAGGTAACATCTACAGATACAATAGATTTTGAAACAATAGGAAGCAGAAAAACAGCAGTGTATGTAATATCTTCAGATACACATAAGGCATATGACTTCTTGCTTACAATATTCTTCTCACAAATGATACAACAATTATATGATTTTGCAGATAAAAGTGGAGGAAGACTAAAAGTACCAGCATTCTTTATTTTGGATGAGTTCGCTAATATAGGACAAATACCAGACTTTGATAAAAAAATATCAACAAGTAGAAGTAGAGGAATATCATTTAGTGTTATATTACAAAACTTAGACCAATTGGAAGCTGTATACGAAAAATCCCACGAAACTATTATGGGAAACTGTGATACACACGTATTCTTAGGAAGTAACTCTTTTAAAACAGTAGAATATTTTTCAAAAGCGTTAGGAGAAAAAACAATAACAAGAGATAATATTACTGTAAATAAAGATAAACAAATGGCTAGACAGGGATATAGTGCATCAGACCAAATAATGGCAAGAGCTTTGATGACACCAGATGAGTTGAGAAGAATGGATAATGATTTATGTATCATATACGAAAAAGGCTTAAAACCAATAAAAGCAAAAAAATATTATTATTTTGAAACACCAATGATAAAGCAGTTAAATGAATATAAATTAAATCACTTGGAGTTTGACGTTGGAAACAGAGGAGAATGGAGAAAATTTAATCCAAACAACCCATATTTTGAAGAGGAAAAAGAGCAACCAAAGGATTTAAAAGTAGATTCATTAGATGATTTATTTAATGATGATGATAATAAACAGGAAAGCAATGAAAAACCTAAAAATAAAACAAATAGTATACCAGATGCTCCAATCCTACCAGATTCTGACGACTTTTCGTATGATATACAAAAGGAATTAGAAGCAAAGTTTGACGAACTGTTTGGAACCGAAGGCTCAGATACATCAAATAAAAATTCATAAATGAAAAGCATTCAAAACGAATGCTTTTTTCTATTGACAATATAATAAATATGGAGTACAATTGTTCTGTATAAAGGAGGCAATATGAAATTTGTACATATAGCAGATATGCATTTTGATGCGCCATTTGTAGTTTTAAATAGTAGAACCAATTGGGGAGAAATACGCAGAATAGAGCAAAGAGATGCACTAAAAAAAATAATAAATTATATAAAAGGAAATAATATTAAGTTTTTATTTGTGGCAGGTGATTTATACGAAAACGAACAAATAAGAGAATCAACAATTGAATACATAAATGACTTATTTAAACAAATTCCTAACACGAAAGTATTCATTTCACCAGGCAATCATGACCCTTATATAAATAATTCTTATTATAAAACATTTCAATGGGCAGAAAATGTAATAATATTTTCTCAAAACCAAAAAGTGTATGAAACTTCAGATGCTGATATATATGGTATTGCATTTACAGACTTCTATTGTAAAGATTTAAAAGTAAATGAAATAAAAATAAATAATAAAGACAAATTGAACATCTTGGTAGTACACGGAACCGTAGATGGATCATTAGAAAATGTAGAATACAATCCAATGAAAAAGTCTATGTTAAAAGAATTGGGTTTTGACTATATTGCACTGGGGCATATACACAAATTGAACTATAATACAGAAGAAAATCAAAGAATAGTTTATCCAGGCTCTACAATATCATTAGGATTTGACGAATTAGGACAACATGGAATGATAGTGGGAGAATTGGAAAAAGATAAAATTAATCTAAAGTTTATTCCTGTAGATAATAAAGAATTAAAAGAAATTAATGTAGAAGTAACAAATATAAATGATAAAGAAGAATTAGTAGAAAAATTGAACAGTTTGCAATTAGAAGAAAATATTTTATATAAAGTAATTTTAATAGGAAAAAGAAAATTCGAAATTAATATTTATAATTTATATAAGTTAAATATTGATGACAGAATAGTAAAAATTAAAGACAATACAAAACCGGATATAGACATATCAGCAGTAGCTAGACAAAATAATTTAAAAGGATTATTTGTAAAAGAAATTTTAAATGAAATGGAAAACAGCAATATAGATAAGAATACGTTAGAAAATGTATTAGAAATAGGATTAGATATATTAGAAAAATAGAGGAGAACAAATTTTGAAAATAGAAAATATTAAAATAAATTCTTTTGGAACATTAAAAAATAAAGAAATTAATTTAGATAAAAATGTGAACATTATATATGGAAAAAATGAAAGTGGTAAGTCTACCCTATTAACATATATAAAAACAGCATTTTATGGAATATCAAAGAATAAAAATGGTAAACAAATATCAGATTTTGACAAATATAAACCATGGAGTGGAGAAGAATTTTCTGGGAAAATTAAGTACATTTTGGATGATGGAAGCAAATATGAAATTTTTAGAGACTTTAATAAAAAAAATGCTAAAATATATAATGATAATCTAGAAGATATAACAAAACAATTTAATATGGATAAAAAAGAAGGTTCACAATTTTTTTTAGAGCAGGTGGGGTTAGACGAGAATATGTTTACATCAACAATAATGTCAGGTCAACAAGAAGTCAAATTAAATGAACAACAACAAAATGTATTGGTACAAAAAATAGCTAACATAGCGGGAACAGGAGATTCAAATTTATCTTATAATAAAGCAAAAGAAAAATTAAATAAAAAACAATTAGAAGAAGTTGGGACAGAAAGAACGCAAGGTAAGCCAATAAATATACTAAAAAGTAAAATTAAATATATATCAGAGATGTTAGAAAAGTTAAATTTGTACAAACAAGAAAAAATAACAATAGAACAAAGGAAAAAAGATTTAGAGAACAAAATACAAGGACAAGAGCAAAGAAGAGAGCTAATAAAAAAAATAAGTGAATTAAGTGAAAAAATAAGAATAGAAAGTGAAAAGGTTAATTATAAAAATAAAATTAAAGAAGAAAAGCAAGATGAAATAGAAAATTTGAAGAGAGAAAAAGAAGAAATAACAAATATATCAAGAAACAAGAAAAATAAAAATGAATGGTATTGGATAATAAATGCAATAATGATTGTTTTAATGGCTATTAGTATAATAGCGTTAAAAAACAAATATATTACATATATTATTTTAACAGTATTAACATGTACATTAGTATTAGAATATATAATAAAAATAAACAAAATTAAAAGAAATAAGGATTTACAAAAAAATAAAATTGATTTGTTAAATACAAAAATTGACTTTTTACAAAAGCAGAAAAATGATATAGAACAAGATATAAAAAGAGAAAAAGATAATTTAGAAAAAGAAAAAGAAGAGATAAAAAATAAATATAATATTGAGTTATACGACATAGAAAATAGTAAAAATGATTTAGAAGAAATAACAAGCAGAATAAATGAAGAAAAAATAAAATTAAACACATTAGAAGTAGAGGAAAAAAGTATAGTAAATAAACTTGAAGACTTAGTAAAATTAGAAGAAGAGTTTGCAACAATACATGAGCAGTTAAAAGAAATTGAACAGAAAAACTATGAAATTAATTTAGCAAAAGACTTTTTAGAAAAAGCATATGAAAAAATGAAAAAAAATATTACACCTAAATTTACATTTAATTTATCAGAAAATATAAAAAATATAACTAATGGAAAATACACAAATATTAATGTTAATGATGAAAACGGATTAATTGTAGAGATTCAAAATGGAGAATATATACCTGCAGAAAGATTGAGCATTGGCACAATAGATCAATTATACCTATCTCTAAGAATATCTATGATAGAAGAAATTTCTAAAGAAAAAATGCCTATAATTTTAGATGAAGCATTTGCATACTTTGATGATGAAAGATTAGAAAATATACTTAAATATTTAACTCAAAAATATAAACAACATCAATTAATTATATTTACATGTACAAATAGAGAAAAGAACATACTAGATAAATTAAATTGTATATACAATAGTGTAGAACTTTAAAGTTGCAGAGGCATTGAAAAAGCTATAAATATGTTGTATAATAAATAAGTCAAATTTTATTAAGGAGAGGAAAAAATGTTTCAAAAATTAGAAGACGTAGAAAAAAAATATATTGACTTAACAGAAAAAATAAGCGACCCAGAAGTTATAAGCAGACAAAATGAGTGGAAAGTAATGATGAAAGAGCATTCGGAATTAGAGCCAATCGTTGAAAAATACAGAGAATACAAAAAAGTAGAAAAAAACTTAGAAGAAGCAAAAGAAATGATGAATGACCCAGAATTGAAAGAATTGGCAGAAGCAGAAATGCTAGAAGCGAAAGAAAAACTACCAAAGATAGAGGAAGAACTTAAAATACTGTTAATCCCAAAGGATCCAGATGATGATAAAAACGTAATATGTGAAATAAGAGGAGGAGCCGGAGGGGACGAGGCAGCGCTATTTGCAGGAACTTTATATAGAATGTACTCAATGTATGCAGAAAGAAAACACTGGAAATTAGAAGTATTAAATGAAAATGAAACAGAGTTGGGCGGATATAAAGAAATATCATTTATGATTTCTGGAAGAGGAGCATATAGTAGATTAAAGTTTGAAAGTGGAGTTCATAGAGTACAAAGAGTTCCAGACACAGAAGCAAGTGGTAGAATACACACTTCTACAGCTACAGTTGCAGTATTACCAGAAGTTGAAGATGTGGATATAGAACTTAACCCAGCAGATATAAAAATGGAAGTATTTAGATCATCTGGTGCAGGAGGGCAACACGTAAATAAAACTTCATCAGCAGTTAGATTAATACACATACCAACAGGAATGGTTGCAGAATGTCAAACAGAAAGATCTCAAGTTCAAAATAGAGAATATGCCATGAGAATGTTGAGATCACGTTTATATGAAAAAGAAAAACAAGAAAGAGACGCTAAGTTAGCAAATGAAAGAAAAACACAAGTAGGTAGTGGAGATAGAAGTGAAAAGATAAGAACATACAACTATCCACAAGGACGTATAACAGACCATAGAATAGGAATGTCTATTTATCAAATAGAGGACTTTTTGAATGGAAACCTAGATGAAATGATAGATAATCTAATTGCCGCAGATAGAGCAGAAAAATTAAAAAGTACAAATGATTGCTAGTTAAACTTAATGTTTAAATGTACAATTTTAATGAAATATAAAAAAAGATTGAAAAATGGAATTTTTTGTTGTAATATGTAAGAAAAAAGAAAGGGGGAGTTTGAAATGTATAATAGTTACGGTGTGAGTTCAACAATATTAGATTCTTCACCAAAGTTTGTAGCTAGTGGTATATGGACAATTGTATCAGTAATACTTGCAATAATTGGAGGAATAGTATTATATTTTACATTTTTGAGCAAAAAAAATGAAGGAAAATTTACAGGATTTCTAGGATGGTTGTATGATTTTCTTACATTTAAAAAAATGATGATAGAAAACGTATTAAAAATACTGTATATTATAGTTGCTTTATTTGTTACATTGTCATCATTTGGATTAATATCAATAAGTTTTTTAGCATTTTTATTAACATTAGTTATAGGCAATGTATTAACCAGAGTTATATATGAACTATTACTAGTAAAACTTGTAATATGTAAAAATACAACAGAGATAAACAAAAAATTGAATAAATAAAATAATTATACAACAGAAACCTAATGGCTATTTAAGCTATTAGGTTTTTTTTCTAAAAAAGATAATTAGATTGCAATTAATAAGATAAAAGATATATAATAAAAAAAATGAACTAAAACACAAAGGCAAAAGTCTTATTAATAGGAGGAAGAAAAATGGTAGATATAGAAAGAGCCATAAAAGGAGATAAAGAAGCATTCAGCAGAGTGATAATGCAAAATAAAGAGGTAATGTACAAAACAACTATGATAATACTAAAAAATGAAGATGATGCTTATGATGCTCTACAAAATGCACTAATACGAATGTACCAAAACATAGGTAAATTAGAAAGTAAAGAAGCATTTAATTCCTGGAGCAGAAGAATAATAATTAACTGCTGTTATGATTTAATAAATAAAAACAAAAAAGTAATAGATATAACATCAAAAATGGCAGAAAGTTATGAAGAAACAAAAGAGGATGTTTATGATTGTGAAGATTCATTTGTTCAGCTTCTAGAACAAATAAAACCAGAGCTAAGGCTCACTGCTACATTGTACTATTATGATGATTTATCAATTAGAGAAATTGCACAAACACTGGATATACCAGAAGGAACTGTAAAATCAAGGTTAGCAGTAGCAAGAGAAAAGTTATATGAAATGTTAGTACGAGAAAGGAGGGAAGTAAATGGTTAGTGATAAAGAGAAAGATTTATATATAAAATCTAATATTAAGGATGGAAAAATACCACATAAAATTGATGAACTATTTGAAAATCAACTAAAAATAATAGGAGGAGAAAAAATGGAAGAAAATATTAATGAAACTATAAACGAAGAAAAACAACAAAAACCAAAGAAAAAAGGAAAAGCACTAAAAATTATATTATCAGTTGCAGCGTGTGCTGTATTAGCACTTGGAGGAGGAAACATATATGCAACAACAAAGGGATACGATAATGTATTTTTCATGATAAAAGATTGGATTACACAATCTACAGAGACAGATAAGAAAGATAAAATATTATCTGACAGAGATATAACAATATCTTATCAACCGATACAGATAACAGACAACATTAGCATATTGATATCTAAAATGCAAATTAAAGACAATGATGCAAAATTATTTGTATCAGTAAGAAGAAACGATGTTGAAAAAGAAGGAGAATTACCATTAAACTATAAAATATATAATTTAAAGAAAAATATTTTATGCGACCAAAATAGTAAAGAAGATAGTAATTCAAAAGAATCTATTTTTGAAGACGAATTAATTATAAAAAATTATTCACAACAAGATACAATATTAGACTTTGAAATATATAAACCTAATGGTGAATTGCTAACAACACTATATATAAATCTAGAAGATAAAGAAATAAATGTAGTTGGAATGGGAGAATATTTGGAAAAAATTTCTGAAATAGAGTTGAAAAAATTCTTAGAAAGTATAACTGAATTACCAAAAGCAGGAAAGAAATATAATAGCGTAAATTGCATAGACATCCCTAATATATCATATAGTAATGGGATTTATACAACAACATACACATATTGCTTTTTAGTTAATTCATTATTTGATATACAAGATACTAGTAAAATAGATATATACCAAAATACAGCAGTAATAAAATTAAAAGAAAGTAATGGAACAAAGGAGTTTGAATTAGTATCTATAGGACAACCAATCCAAATACAAAAAGCAGAAATACCAGAAGGAAATTTAGATTCATTGCTTTATGGAGATGTAAACTGTGATGGAATGGTTAACGAAGAAGATGAAACATATCTACTAAGACATTTGGCAAATTGGCCAGGATACGAATTAACAGAGCAAGGATGGATAAATGCAGACGTAGATAATGATGGCAAAGTAAACAATAGAGATGGTATGATATTAGCAAGACATTTAGCAAATTGGCCAGGATATGAAAAATTACCATTTGAACCAATATTATCAGTATTATATGGAGATGTAAACTGTGACAAAATAGTTGATAAAGCAGATGTAGAATATCTACAAAAAAGTTTACTAGGAATGGAAGGATATCCACTAGCGCCACAAGGAAGAGTAAATGCAGATGTTAATGAAGATAAAAAAATAGATGATGCTGATGCATTAATAATATTAAGACATATAGAAGGAATGGCAGGATATGAAACATTACCAGTAAAACCATCAACTTCAGTACTATATGGGGACGTAAATTGTGATGGAGTAGTTGATAATGCAGATGTGGAATATTTAACAAGACATTTAGCAAATTGGCCAGAATACGAATTAACAGAGCAAGGAGCTTTAAATGCAGACGTAGATTGTAATGGAAAAGTAAACAATAGAGACCGTCTAATTTTAACAAGGCATTTGGCAAATTGGGAAGGATATGAAGTATTACCATACTCAGAAACAAGATTATATGGAGATGTAAACTGTGATGGAATAGTTAACGAAGAAGACGTTACTCATTTAGAAAGATATTTAGCACATTGGGAAGGATATGAATTAACAGAGCAAGGAAATTTAAATGCAGATGTAGATTGCAGTGGAAATTTAAATCCAAAAGATTGTGTAATATTAGCAAGACATTTAGCAAACTGGGAAGGATATGAAACATTACCATATACTAAATAAAAATATTATATGTAATTTTTATAATTTTTCTTCAATATATTAGTAATAAAATAATTTGTAAAAGGTTAAAGTAGAATACTATCTATTTAATGCCTTTAGAAGGGAGATTATAAATGAACAATCTGCTAAAAACAACATTAATAGGACTTTTCTTTGGCACATTTGGAACTACAATAGGAGGAATAATAGGAGTTACCTTTAAAAATACATCAAAGAAATTTTTAAGTTTTGTTTTAGCATTTGCATCCGGACTTATGATTTCGATAGTATGTTTTGACTTAATACCAGAGGCATTTAATTTAACTGGCATAGTAAACATATTTATAGGAATAATGTTTGGAATAGTTACAATGATATTATGTGATATATTAGTAGATAGAAAATTTAATAATAAGATTAAATTTAAAGACAATAAAAATACATTGCTAAAAACAGGAATAATAGTAAGTATAGGATTGGCATTGCATAACTTCCCGGAAGGGTTAGCGATTGGCTCGGGATTTGAAGCATCAATAAAACTAGGACTATCACTTGCAATAGCAATATGCTTACATGATATCCCAGAAGGAATATTCCAAAGTAGACAGTATACGTGATAAGGCAATTTGGATTTAATATAAATACTTAAATTTCAGAGTTTGAAAAAAACTTTGAAATTTAATTTTAAGCATTGACAAAAACAAATGTTTGACATAAAATTGAGAAAAATAAATTTTGTAAGTTTATGAAAAAGTTTTAAATATTATGATAAAATATTAAATAATTTTATATATAATAAAAATTTATTGAATGACTATAATACAGATATTCAAAAGCTAAAAAACGAGATAAAATCGACAAATATAATATTAAGTTGTTGAGGAAGAATAATAAATGAAATATGATAATAGAAAAAAAGCAGATAAATTAACTCGTTCAAGAGCTGCTGAGTATTTAACATATGTAGCAGCTGCTGGACAAAATGGAGTAGAACCTAGATATGAAGATGAAAATATTTGGTTAACTCAAAAAATGTTATCAGTATTATATGGTGTATCAACATCTGCAATTAATCAACATATAAAAAAGATATATGAAGATAAGGAATATAAGACTTTTTTTAAAAGATACTGTAAAATAATGACATTTTAATTGAGTTGACAAAAAATGAAATGTTTAAAGATAAAGTACAGCAATTAATAAAAAATATGGAGAAGACAAATAGTAATTTGCCGGTGATAATAAATTTAAAAAGTTTGCAAATATTGTAGATAAATTAAAAATAATATTATAGAATAATGACATAGAAATTCATTGATGTTACCTTCAACATTTATATCGGCAAAATCGTATCTAACGGAATTGTCATTTTTTATTTTTAATATACTCTAATTAAGGTAATAAAGCCAAAAAAATATGAACAATTTACTAGGTGGTGAAGTGAAAATATGATAAATGATAGATATTTTGAAAATGATTTGTATTGGAAAGAACATATAAATAGACAGTTAACTATAGACATGTGGATAGATGAATATAGAGGTTATTTTGATAATAAAGGTATCTGTTTAGAATTGGGATGTGGTATAGGACAATATTCTAAAAGATTAATTGAATACGGATATAAAGTTATATCAACAGATATTTCGGATATTGCATTAAATGAAGTAAAAAAATTCAATAAAAATGTTGAAAAAGTAGATATGAGTATCCCTTTTAAGTATGAAAATGATAGTTTTGATTTAGTATTTTCAAGTCTGGCAATACATTATTTTTCTAAAGAAAAAACAGCTCAATTGATAAATGAAATACATAGAGTTTTGAAAGATGGAGGGTTATTCATTGGAAGTGTGAATGGATTAGAAGGGTATAACTCTATAAAGGATACTGCTATAAAATTGGAGGAAAACTTTTATTTTAATAAAGGTAAATATATTCACTTGTTTAATGATAAAGAATTAAAAAAATATTTTAAAGACTATCAGATTTTAAAAATTGAAAAAAGAGAAGTAGAGAGGTTTGGACATAAGAAAAATTATTGGATATTTATAGTAAAAAAATAGTAAAATAATTTGACAAATTACAATTATTGTTGCTAAAACTAAATTTTAAAATGTGAATTTTGTAATTCGCTCTAAATTTTAAAATAAAAAATTTTTGTAAGAATATTACATAAAAACAAAATATTTCATTACTTTTTATGAAATTACGTATAAGCTAAAAATGTCCAAATTTTCGAACAAAACAAACTCCAGAATTGGACATTTTTTATAATTAGAAGAATCAGCAATACCAATATTTTGAACAAAATGGATGATATATTCAAGGGTAGGTATGCGATATCGAAAGATATGGTATACCTACCCTTAAACTATTTATGAACAGATGTGGACATATTTAAAAAATCAAAAATAAATTTTAATATAAGGAAGAATTTTTGTAAGAAAACGGATGTATATATAGTATAGGGAGAGTGAATTAATATGAGTGAAACTTTCAAAATTAATATGTACTTCGACGAAAAGGGTGAAGAGTTAGAAAGATTAATAAAATATTTAATAATTAATACCTTAAAAAAAAATACTTTTGGGCATTAAAAATTTGTTCTAAATAAAATATAATAGAAATTAGATACAAATACGCGGACTTTAAAATGTTCTAATAAGTGCCAATGCTTTAATGTCCGCTTTTGTTATTAACAGCATATAAGGGAGAAAAGATGCTTGAACAAATAGAAAAAACAATATACAAGGTAGCAATTTATATAAGGCTATCAAAAGAAGACGTAGATAGAGGCTATGACGAAAGTGAAAGTATAAAAAATCAAAGAATGTTACTAACAGAATATGTGCAAAAATTAGGATGGAAGTACCAATTAATAGATACATATATAGATCAAGGTTTTACAGGAACAAACTTTAATAGACCAGCCTTTCAGCGAATGATTAAAGATATCAATTTAGGAAAAGTTAATATGGTTGTAACAAAAGACTTGTCCCGTTTAGGCCGTGATTACATAGAAACAGGAGAATATATCGAAAAATGGTTTCCTGAAAACAATGTTAGATATGTTTCTCTAACTGATGGTATAGATACTTTTGAAACATCAAATGGAAATAATGATATTGCACCTTTTAAATCAATATTAAATGATATGTATTCAAAAGACTTATCAAAAAAAATTAGAACAGCACTTCACACAATGCAAAAACAGGGGAAATGGGTAGGAGGAAAAACGCCACTTGGATACATAAAAGATTCAACTGACAAAAATAAGTTAATGATTTATGAACCAGAGGCAAAAATAGTAAGAACCATCTTTAATATGGCAGCTAATGGGAACCAAGTTGGGGCAATAAGAGATTACTTAAACAATAGCAATATTCCAACAGCAAATAAATCAAGATATAATAAAGATTCATTTTGGGAAAATAAAACAGTAAAAAACATATTAAAAAATAAGGTTTATATAGGCACAACAGTGCAAAATAAAAGAAGTAGAATAAGTTATAAAAATAGAAAAATTAGACCAAATCCAGAAGAAAAATGGATAGCTGTAGAAAATACACATGATGCAATAATAGATAAAAAAATATTTGATACTGTGCAAAAAATTGTAATAGTTCAAAACTACAATAGAAATGAAAAGAAAAATACCTTTTTGCTAGATGGTTTACTTTTTTGTTATGAATGCAAACATAAAATAGGAGTAAGAGGAAAAAAAAATGGCAATTATTATATGGTATGTAATAATTATCGCAGAAATTCAAAGTTAAAACTTTGCACATCACATGGTTTTAGCTATTCTAATTTAGAAGAGACTATAATTAACTATATAAAAAATTTATTTCAAAAAATAGATAGTGAAAAAGTAGAATTAGAAGTAAAAAATGGAATGACAAAATATGATTATGGAAAAATACTTAAAAAACTAAGAAACGAGATAGAATTGATAAATAATAATATTGACCAAATGTATGTAGACAAATTAAACAATAAGATAAGTGAAGAAATGTATGAAAGATTATTGAAGAAATTTAAGAATGAAATAGGGGAAAAAGAAAACAAATACCTAGAGATTAAACAGCAAAAAGAAGAATCAAAACAAGATAATACTGAGAAGATAAAAAGTGTTGTACAAGAATTTCTAGAGTTAAAAGAACTAACACCAGAATTTATGAAAGTAATTATTAATAGAATTGAGATACATCAAGATAAACATGTAGATTTATATTTCAATTTTAAACAATTAAATAACTTAAAAGAAAAAACATAAGGCTAATTTAATGTTAAATATTAGATTAGTCTTAAATAAAAGGTTAATTTTTAATAAGGATAATAAATTAAATTTATAATGTACACAACGGATCGCGAACAAGTTGATATTGAGGTAAGATTGGAAGATGAAAATAAGGAGGTCACAGTATTTACATAAATTGACTTTTTGATATAAATTTGATACAATACAGGTGAAAACATAGAATGGAGGAAATATGGGAAAGTTAGAAAAAGAAATAAAGATCTTAAATGTAAATAAAAAAGAAATAGAAATAAAATTACAAGAATTAGGGGCTAGAAAGATTGAAGAAAGTATGCAACAGATATATGTATATGACCTACCATCTATATGTGCTAGATTTTATGACTGTATAATACAATTAGAAAACGCTAATAAGCCATATGATTTTCAAATCTGTAGAAATAAATTACATGGAATTTTGCAAGAAGTTGATAATTTAACTGAAAATGATGAACAGAAATATTTACAGGAAAGGTATAAAACTAAATATTTTACTGATTTATTAAATAGAATTGATGATAAGAAATTATTAGAAGTATTTTCGTGTAGGGACATTATTGAAATAATAAAAAAATATGGCATAAACCCTAATAAATGGGTAAGAGTAAGACAAACAAATGGAAGAACAACTATAACAATAAAACATATACTAAACCCGGACATACAGAAAGGTACAAAAAGTATGATGCAAAGTGTTATGGAAACAGAAATGGAGGTTCCATCAATAGAGGAAGCTAATGCAATATTGGAGCAATTAGGATATGCATATAGAAACTATCAAGAAAAAAATAGAGCAACATATGACTGCGATGGTGTAGAGATTGATATTGATTCTTGGCCTTTGATTCCCACATATATAGAGATTGAAAATGATTCACTTGAATTAATAAAAAAAACAGTAGGTAAATTAGGCTTACAAAACAACGAAGTAGTTTCGTGTAATACAGCTGATGTATATAAGAGGTATGGGATAGATTTATATAGATTTAGAGAGCTTAAATTTTCAAATAGCAAAAACATTGAAAGAGATATAAAGGAGTAATATGAAAAGAAATTCGGTCTGTTGGAATATTACATCTAGATGTAATGAAAACTGTCGTTTTTGTTACAGAATAATGTGCACTAAGGAAAACACATATGAGCAAAATGATAGGATCTTAGACTTATTAATTGAATTAAAAATAGATAAGATAACGTGGACAGGAGGGGAGGCTCTTCTATATCCACATCTGTTTGATTTAATGAAAAAAGCTCATTATAATAATATAAAAAATAATATTATAACAAATGGAAAATTATTAAATCCCAATATAATAGATGAAATTGAAGAATATACAGATCATATTACACTTTCGCTAGATTCATTAGATGATAATGTAAATGATTGTCTGGGAAGAGGAATAGAACATAGCAAGCATATATTAGAATTAATGGAATATCTAAAAAATAAAGATATTATATTGAAACTAAATTCTGTAGTGACAAAACAGAATGTTAATAATATAAATGAGATTGCCCAAGTTGTTAGCATCTATAAAATACAAAGGTGGAAATTATTTAAGTTCATTTCGTTAAGAGGAAAATCGGTAAAGAATAAAAACGAATTTGATGTAGAAAATGCAGAATTTGAAAACTTAATAAATGAAATAAAAAAGCAAAGATTGAATTGCCAAGTTATTGAATGTAAAGAAAAAGAAATTGAAGAAAATTATTTGTTAATAAATCCTATTGGGGACTTTATTGTAACTATTAATGGTAAAGATAAAGTAATATGCAATTTCGAAAAAATTGATAAAATGAATAGAGAGGTATTTTATAATGAGCTTAGAAGAAAATTGGGACTTATATAAAACATTTTATATGGTTGCAAAATGTAGTAGTTTTTCGAAAGCTGCAGAAAAATTATATGTAACTCAACCAAGCATAAGCTACTCAATAAAACAATTAGAAACGAACTTGAACACAAAATTATTTTATAGAATTCATTCAGGCGTAAAATTAACAATAGAAGGAAAAGAACTATTAGACTATGTTGAAAGATCATACAATCTTTTAATCAGTGGAGAGAGATACTTAAAAGAATCCCAAGACTTTACACATGGAAGGGTTTCTGTAGGAGTTCAATCACACATAGGAAAATTTTTTTTATTTCCGCTAGTTGAAAAATTTCACAAAGAATATCCTAATATAGAAATTAATATTATTAGTAGAAATACAGAACAGATGATAGAAGCATTAGAAAATAATAATATAGATTTTATGATAGATACTTCTCCAATAGAATCTATTTATAATAATTTAGAAATACATCCTTTGATAAATTTGGAAAATTGCTTTATTAGTAAAAATAAAATAGCTGAAGAGATGTCATTAAAGGAATTGAATAATTGTAAATTGATTTTACCAGTTAAAAGAAGTACTCCAAGAAAACAGCTAGATTACATTTGTGAAAAAGAGAACCTAGAATTAACTCCGTTTATGACTATAGAAACAACAGAAATGTTAATTGATGCCGTAGAAAAATCTATGGGGATTGGATATGTCCTGAGACGAGCCGTTAATGAGGAGATACGACAAGGTAAACTTTTTGAAATAAAATTGAAAGAAAAATTACCAACACTAACATTAAATATTGTGTATGTGAGTGAATATTTAACCAATATTCCACAAATATTTATTGCCAAAATAAAAGATAAATATGAAGAGTATATGAAATGAGATCATATACTCTTTTTGATATAGATAAAATTTATACTACTTATAAAAAATAAATATTTGATTTTATAAAAGTAGTAGGGTATATTTAAAATAAATTAGATTTGAGGAAAGGAAGAATAAAATGGAAGACTTTTCAGAAGTAACAAAAACAAAAATAAAAATATTGGAAGAAGGAGTGAAATTTGAACCAATTAATTTGTTTTCAGAGCTTATAAAGGAAAGAAACTTTAAACACAAAACTATTTTTAAAAAGCCTATATCGGATGGTAAAAAAGTATATGACTATTCACCGAGAAATGAAATAATTCCATCAGAGATACTACTTAGTGATACTAAAGATGAATCAATAGTGAAATGCCGATATAGTCCAGGATCTTCAATAGAATTAACATGGGAAGAAGAAAAATTAAAAATTTATAGCAATAAAGAAAAATTAAAATTAAATGTTAGTCTTATAAAAGAATATGATGTTTTACAGCAAAAGATAAATGATGAATCCTTGGTGGGAGATTATGTTGATGTGATTGGTATGGATAGGATTTCTTTATTATTATTTGAAGGATGCTATAATTGGATTTGTGGCAAGCAATGTAAATTTTGTGACTTACATCCTAAAAAAGTTTCTGAAAAGATATGTAAACCAACTTTAAATAATCTATATAAATATGACAGTGTGGATGAATGGTGGAACTCGCAGAAAGACCAATTTTTTAAGAATACAAATCTTGCATTAGATAAATTGTTAAAAAATACAAATCTAAAACATAAACATCTCTTTATTATGGCAGGAAATTTAACAAGTTGCAGAACTGTTTGGAGATTCTTGATTGAGTTTGTGGATAATTTAACTAAGAAATTTAACTTACAAGATTTCGACACAATTGTGAATGTATGTCCACATGATTCAATAGAGTCATTAAAAACGTTAAAAAAATTAGGAATAAAACAAGTTCAATATAATTTAGAAATAGCAAATAAAGAATTATTTACTACTACCTGTCCCGGGAAAATTAATTATGAGATATTTGTAAACAAACTGTACGAAGCAGTCAGTATATTTGGAAAAGGAAATGTACGAAGCAATTTTGTATTGGGATTACAAGATTTTAGTGAACTATTAAATGAGTGTAATAAATTTGCAGAGAATGGAATAGTTACTGACTATTCGGTTTTCCAACCAAAGGAAAATACACCATATAGTAACTTAAAAGCCCCAGAAATGAGAGATGTAATAAATTTTACAAATGAATTGGTGAAAATATATCTTAAATATAATCAACATCCTATTTTTTGTTCATTGAGTAGTCGTTCAAGCATAGTTAATGAGGTTTACAATGATAATGATAAATAAAATTTTTGAAAAAAATATTCAATTCTCAAAGTATGGAAGATCTGGAGTAATTGTTTTAACGAAGAGTAAAAAGATTGCTAAAGAACTAGAAAAAGCTGGGTGGAATTGCTATTTAAAAGATGAAACGTATAGACTAAATCCTCCTACACTCAATTTAGTAGATGTTGTGGATATAGAAAAATCATTACAATATCAAAATTTGATATTTAACCATGCTCTCTATAAATATATACAAATATTAAACAAAAAGAAAGTATTGAATGAATATTTCTTAAAAGTGATAGAAACACATAAAATCTTTTTTAAGGATTTTGCTTTTCACCTTTCAATTGGACCAATCTTAAAATATGCAGTAAAAATAGAAGGAAGTGATAATAGAATTTATAAATTTAAAACATATTTAATTGAGTATATACTGAAAGATGAATGTTTTATTAAATTATATAATAAATTCATTCCTTTATTTACCAAACTGCCCAATATAGAACAAGAACACATCAAAAGGGAAAATATAAAATTACAGGAAAATTATATAGAACAATATGAAGCGAATAACTATAAGTGTAAATATAAAAGCTTCAAAATAGATTTTACTCAAATAGAGTTAAAAAAGTTTGATTATATTATTTTTATTCTAAATGGCTGTTTTAAGATAATACCTTACTTTGATTTGGATAAATATAAAAATAAAATTATATTTTGGAAAGTTCATATGGATGAAACTAAGGGATCAAATAAATTTAGCAATTTAGAAAAATTAAAAAATAAATTCGTTTTGATTATTGATAGTATTTATTCAGGAAAAACAATGATATACACAAAAAAAATATTGAAAAATATTACAAACAAAATTAATATTTTGGGAGTATTTCCTAAAAGCGATAGTGTGGCTAATATATGTGATTACATTATTGTCCTTAATAAAGTAATAAAAAAAACGGCAGATGGATTTGATATAGAGAAAGAAATTATAAAAATTTTAGGAGGAAAAGTTGAAAAAGAGTGATATTCAAATTAAATTTAAAATTGAAGATGTAGATGCATTTTTAGAAAAAATAAAAGAAAATAAATACATTTTAATTGGAGGAGCTTTTGAGAAAACCACTAGATATGATTATGAAGATGAAAGGTTATTAAAAAACGGTATATTTATTAGAACTAAGAATGGATTTTCTGATACAGTAACAATTAAGGAAAAAGTTCCTAATAAACAACAAAAAAAGTATTTTGAAAGAGAAAATACAACGTTTGAAGTAGAAAATTGCGACTCAATAAAATATTTATTCAAAAAAATTGGATTAACAAAGAATTACTTAATGGAAAAATATAGGATAATTTGGAAAAAAGGGAGAGTAGAGATTCATTTAGATGAACTGCCATTTGGCATTTATTGTGAAGTATGTTCAACGGAAAAAGAAATTGATAAAATTATAAATAGATTAGGTATAGAAACTATATACAATTGTACCTATTGGGAAATATATAATCAAATAGAAGATAAAAAAAAGGATATTAAATTTGAAAATGATCATATTTTTTTGACTAATACTTTAACTTAGATATAAGGAGAAAAATAAAGAATGAAGGAAATCAAAATTGAATTGACTAATGGAAAACTAATTCCATCGACAATAACTAACGAAGAACTAATATATGGTGTTACAGCAATTGCAATAGGAATAAAAAATGAATACATAAATATTTCAAGTGATTTGGGCAAGGTGGAAGGAATTTTTGCAAAGCATCCACTAACAAATGAAAAAATACCTATAATTGTACTAGATAATGATATACTAGAAAAGAATTCTTTGATGTTAGTACCAGCTCATATTCAGGAACATTTTGAATTAGCAAAAAAATATAATTTGCCATATAAACAAGTCGTGGCACCTTATTTTAAAGGTACAGGCGAAGAAAGTCTAAATCCAAATGCTGAAACTAAATTTAGAGTAAGTGTTATAGCTGTTATAAAAAATGAAAAAGACAATACTTATCTTTGTGTTGATGCATTAAAGAGAAATTGTAAATCATTTGTACTTGGAGGAATAGAAGAAGGAGAGACTCCTGAAGAGGCAGCAATTAGAGAAGTTAAAGAGGAAACAGGTTATATTGATATTAAAATCAATCGAAAAAGTATTTTTGAATTACACAATCATTTTTATGCGGCATATAAAGGAGTGAATAGATATGCCACATTAAATGTTATATTTGGAATATTAAAATCTAAAAAAAGAGAAAGGGTTTTTGAAGATGAATTTAATAAACAAAAAGCTGTATGGGTGAAAAAGGAAAATTTAAAGAACTTCCTTACAGTCAACAATAATGTATTTGTAAATGAATACCTATTAGATGGGGATTGTGCCTATGAAGGAGATGGAATAATGATTAATTCTGGAAAACTTAATGGGAAATTAAGAAGTGATGTAATTGTATAGAAACATTTATAATTGACACTACAAGATTAGAATAGTAAATCTTAATATATATGTCTTATTTAGTGATTTGGCAACTCTAAATAAGACAATTTTTTCATTGAAATCAGAACAATAAATTTTTATAGATTGAATAAGTCTTTAAAAGGTTTGGAGACAATATGAATGAAATATTTATAATTAATATGTATTTTGATGAAAAAGGAGAAGAACTAGAAAAAACGATGTACAAGGTGGTAATAATTTATATAAGGTTATCAAAAGAAAATGTAGATAGAGGTTATGATGAAAGTAAAAGTATAAAAAATCAAAGAATATTACCAACAGAACTGCCTATTTTTGTATCAACCAGAAGGAATTTCTATGGCAGTACCAATGAAAAATGGTGGTATGAACCCAATACGAGTAGTTTTTTATGTAATTTTATCTGGAATAACTACAGGAGTAGGTGCCTTTTTTGGTGGATTAATAGGTTCAATATCGCAAGCTATAATTGCGCTATGCTTAGCATTTGCAGCAGGAGCAATGATTTATGTAGTTTCGGGAGAGCTAACACCAGAAGCAAATAAGTTATATAGTGGTAGAATGACAGCAATTGGTAACATTTGTGGATTATTATTGGGGATAATAGCATTAAATATTACCTAATATGTTGAAAAATAAAAAATATAAATGTTATAATATTAATACTAAAGAAAAAGATAGGAAGTGAAACAATTGAAAATAATGTTTGTGTGCACAGGAAATACATGTAGAAGTGCAATGGCACATCATATGCTTGAAAAAATGATAAAAGAAAAAGATAATGTAGAAGTATATTCTTGCGGAATATATGCAGATAGTGGAGAACCAGCAACATATAGTGCAATAGATGTAATGAAAGAATATGGTGTTGATATGAATAATCATAGAGCAACAAATATTAAAGAAACAAAAATTGAGCAGATGGATTTAATATTATGTGCAACAGTATCTCATAAGCAGATAGTGCTAAATATGTATCCTGAATTAACTGGTAAGGTATATACATTGAAAGAATATGTTGGAATTGGAAAAGAAGGAAAAAATATGGACATAAAAGACCCATGGGGGTGCAATATAGAAACATATAAACAATGTGCAGAAGAAATAAAGCAATGTTTAGAAATGCTGATAGACAATAATTCTAAGAAAGGAATATAAACAAAAATGCAGAATCTAATAGAAGGATTAAATGATAAACAAAAAGAAGCAGTCTTAGCAACAGAAGGACCATGCCTAGTTATAGCGGGAGCAGGAAGCGGAAAGACAAAAGTGTTAACACATAAAATTGCATATCTATTGTCAGAAAAAAATGTTAAACCATGGAATATACTATCAATAACATTTACAAATAAAGCGGCAAACGAAATGAAACAAAGAGTAGAAAAACTAGTGGGCGAAGCATCTCAAGAAATGTGGCTAGGAACATTCCACTCTATTTGTGTACGTATATTAAGAAGATTCATAGATAGAATAGGGTTTGACACTACATTCTTGATTTTTGATTCGACAGATCAAAGAACATTAGTAAAAGAATGTATAAAATCAATAGGATTAGATGATAAGCTTTTTACAGATAGAAGTGTTTTATCTGAAATAAGTAACGGAAAAAATGATATGTTAGAACCAAAAGCATATCAAGTAAAATATAATGGAGACTTTAGAAAAGAAAAAATAGGCGAAGTATATGAATTATACCAAAAAAAATTGAAAGAAAACAATGCACTAGATTTTGATGATATTATAAACTACACAATTAAAATATTAACAGAAAATCCGGATGTTTTGGAATATTATACAGAAAAATTTAAATATGTACTTGTAGACGAATATCAAGATACAAACAAAGCACAATTTATGTTAGTATCTATATTAGCCTCAAAATATGGAAATATAACAGTTGTAGGCGATAATGACCAAGGGATATATTCATTTAGGGGAGCAGATATTACAAACATACTAAACTTTGAAAAAGACTTTCCGGGTAGTAAAATAGTAAAACTAGAGCAAAATTATAGATGTACAGGTAATATATTAAAAGCAGCAAATGCAGTTATAAAAAACAATGAAAACAAATATGATAAAAAATTATGGACAGAAAATGAAGAAGGAAAACTACCTTGTATCTATAAAGCAGAAGACGAATATGATGAAGCATCATACATAGTAAAGCAAATAAATATGCTTAAAATGGAAGAATATTTAAAATTATCTGATTTTGTAATATTGTACAGAATGAATTCACAATCAAGGGCAATAGAAGATATATTCAGACGAGAAAATATTCCATACAAAATTATTGGAGGACTAAAATTCTATGAAAGAAAAGAAATAAAAGATATAATTGCATATTTAAGATTAATATTTAATACTTCAGATAATTTATCACTAAAAAGAATTATAAATGAACCTAAAAGAGGCATAGGAAAAACAAGCCTAGATAATATACAAGATATATCTGATAAAACAGGTAAGTCAATGTATGAAATAATAAAATATGCAGAACAATATGAGCTAAATAGGGTAAAGGCAAATAGCATACAATTTGTGGAAGTAATAGAAGAGCTAAGAAAGCAAGTAAACCAAATTCCTATATCAGAGCTAATAAAATTGACATTAAATAAAACAGGATATGTAAAAGCATTAGAAAATGAAAATACAATTGAAGCGGAAAGTAGAATACAAAACTTGGAGGAATTTTTAACAGTAGCAATAGAGTTCGAGGAGCAAATGGCAGAAAACACATTGGCAGAATTTTTAGAAAGTATAAGTCTAACAAGCGACATAGATAATATGGAAGAAAGCGAAGATACCGTTACTTTAATGACTTTGCACAGTGCAAAAGGGCTAGAATTTCCAGTGGTATTTTTAGTAGGAATGGAAGAAGGAATATTTCCAGGATATAAATCAATAGGAGAAATTAAAGAATTAGAAGAAGAAAGGCGATTATTCTATGTTGGAATAACCAGAGCAATGCAGTATTTATATTTGACTTGTGCAAAAAGAAGAACAATATTTGGTTCTACAAGCTACAACCAGATGTCAAGATTTTTAAAAGAAATACCAAAAGATTTATTAGACGGTTATGAAGAAATAGACAATGAAGATAATAATTCATTTAAAGACTCAAATTATGGTTGGGAATATGGAACAAATTATGCAGGAAAAGTTAAAACATATAAATTTGACAATGTAGAGAAAATACCGGAAGTTAAAGAAAAAGTGGGGGCATTTCAGTTTAGAACGGCAGAGAGCTTTTTAAATTCATTAAATAAAAAGGCAAGTGGTAGACAAGTGGATATAACTAAATATAAAGAAGGACAAAGAATCTATCATAAAAAATTTGGAGAAGGAACCATAAATAAAATAGAACAAGAAGGCGAAGATTATAAGTTAGACATACAGTTTGATAAAGTAGGACATAAAAGGTTAATGGCAAAATTTGCGGAATTAGAAATAATAGAATAACAAATTGAGTTATATGTAAATAAGAGCAGTTCAGTACACAGAATGACTGCTCTTAAACAAGGATGTCCAAAATTGTGCAAATGGAACAATTTTGGACTGTTCCTAATTGAGAAGTTCTGTTTTTACTGTTTGTATTTCTGTTATTGTTGCTGGTTGAGCAGGTTTGTAATAGCCTTTGTTTTGTGCTATTTTAAATAGCTCGTACTGAAAGCTTTCATCACTATTGCGTATTTGTTGTATAGTTTGTCTTAATTGCATATTTTCTGCTTCTGAAATGACTCCTTGATATGTTGTAAGACTTGCTTTTACTCCGTCTAAAACGTCGTTAACCATTGTTTTTTCATCCATTAAAAAATCCTCCTATCCATTTAAAAATGACATTAATTTTTGTTTAGTATTTAATGCATCTTGAGCTGATTTTGTAAAAATTTGCTTAATTTGTGGGTCTACTGCTTGTGAAGCATATGTGTTTAGTTTTTGATAAGATGTTTCGTGTGCTCCTATCAAATGTCTTAAATTCTGTAATTCTACTTGACTTAAATTTGGCATTTTCACCCTTCCTTTCATAAGTAATATAAAGATATTATGAACATTAAATATTCATTTTATACAATAAATTGAATAAAAATGGAAGAAAAACAGTATAAAAATGAGGAAAAGACAGTAAAACACTATGTAAGCACGTAAAAGAAAGAATTCAAGTTGAAGTTGTTATTGTAAAATAAATAAAAATGGTATAAAATAATACAGATTATAATGATAGGAGAGTGTTTATTATTAATATACTAAAAAATGTAGCTATATACTCAAGAAAAACAATAAAAATTCTTGTTTTAGTGGCATTAGCGGTTATTTTTATTGGTAGTATTGTGTTTTTTTACTACAAACCGACATATGCAGTAACATTAAATGGGGAATTTGTTGGATATACAGATAACAAAAGTAATATGCAAAAAAAGATAAATAAATATATAAATGCAGAAGAACAATCAAATGTTGCATTTATTCAAGTTGACCAAATGCCAGAATATAAGCTTTGCCTATTAAAGAAAAATGTAAATTGTAACGACGAAGAAATTTATGCAAAAGCTATAGAAGATGGGACAGCATATTATAAATATTACGCAATAACAGATGATAAAGAGGAAAAGGCTTATGTGGCGACATTTAATGAGGCAGAAAAAGTTATTGCGGAATTAAAGGAAAAAGATAGTGATAACAAAGAAGAGTTAGGAATTGTAGAAAAATACGAGACAGAATTAAAAGAATTCACGGATGTTGAAAAATGTGTGGCTAAATTATATGTAGAGCCGCCACCACAGATAGTATACGCAAGTGTTGCAGGATATGCTTCTGGAAATTCAAATGCAAAAGTTGATATAGGAATTAGTTTAATACAACCTATATCTGGAATAATAACCTCAAGATTTGGACCAAGAACAAGAAACAACCATGGAGGACTTGATATTGGAGCACCAGGAGGGACACCTATAATGGCAGCAGCATCTGGAACTGTAACAACAGCGGGTTGGTTAGATGATTATGGATATTTGGTAGTAATATCACATGGAAATGGAGTTCAAACAGCATATGCACATTGTAGTCAAATATTAGTATCAACAGGGCAAAGCGTAAGTCAGGGAGAAGTAATTGCAAAAGTTGGAACAACAGGAAGGTCAACAGGAAATCATTTACACTTAGAGGTAAGAGTAAATGGAGTAAGATATGATCCACAAAATTATGTATATTAAAAGGATGTTAATTAAATAACATCCTCTTTTTTAGATATATGTTTATAAAATGCTATATGAGTTAATTGAATATATGGTAACAACCAAAGCATACCTATACCAAAGGTTAAAGATGCTAATAGAGCCCAACCAATAAAGCTTAAATCAAGTATAAAGAATTTCCAACGGTTATTTGTCATTAGTTCTTTTGATTTTGCAACTGCATCTTTTGGTTGTAATTCAGTTTCTTCAATAGATATCACATCAGACATTATATAGTAGTATGATTTTACTATAAGCCATATTAAAGAAACTGGGCAAATAATAGCTAAACAAATGACCAATACAGTAAGGTTTGCAGGCTGAGTCCAGTAAAAGACTATACCTAATGAAGTAAGAAGTATTGAAGAAATTATTAAAAGTATAAAAGGAACTAATAATTTTAAAAACACATTAAGAGCTACTTTCCAAGCTCTAGCAAAATTATTAAATCCTAATGTAAAAAAGTTAAATGCTGATGTATCTTCACCATTATAAAGCTTTACAAATTGGATTAATAAACCATATGCTAAAGGAACATTTATAATAGCAAAACCGATAGAAAGTATAGTATTAAGGCCGTTGAATGAATAGCTTAAAATGGTATTAAAAATAAAATTTATAGCCATATATGCAAGAGTTATACAAGCAGCTTTTCCCCATTTTCCAGATAGTTTTTCACGAGCTTTTGCTCTAAAACTTGATAAATTCATATATAAAATCTCCTTTCCTTTTTTATAATATTATGATATATTAAGTATATGAAAAAATCAAGTAAAGTAGTAAGAAAAAACTCGAAAAATGTAAAAAGGAGCAAAAAAGATGAATAAAATTATTCAAATAATAGCAGATGAATTAAATGTAAAAGAGGAGCAAGTTACCAATACTATAAAATTAATAGATGATGGTAATACTATCCCATTTATAGCACGTTATAGAAAAGAAGTTACAGGTGGTTTAAGTGACGAGACACTTAGAGATTTAGATGAACGACTTAAATATTTAAGAAACTTAGAAGAAAGAAAACAAGAAGTAATTAAATCAATAGATGGACAGGGGAAACTTACAGATGAAATAGTGCAATCATTGGAAAATGCCAAAACACTTTCAGAAGTGGAAGACATATATAGACCATATAAACAAAAAAAGAAGACAAGAGCAACAATAGCTAAGGCTAAAGGACTAGAACCATTGGCGCAAATAATATTTGAACAAAATGATAAAAGAAATATAGAAGAAATTGCAAAAGAATTTATAGATGAAGAAAAAGGAGTTTTAAACGTAGAAGAGGCAATTCAAGGCGCAAAAGATATAATTGCAGAAAATATATCAGATAATCCTAATTATAGAAAACAAATTAAAAGAATGTGCTATAGAGAAGGAATAATAATGGTTAAAGGCACAAAAGAAGAAAAATCGGCATATGATATGTATTATAATTTTAATGAAAAAGTAAACAGAATACCTAGTCACAGAATCTTGGCTATAAATCGCGGAGAAAAAGAAGAATTTTTAAAAGTTAAAATGGAAAAACCAGAAACTACTATTTTAGAAATGATTAATAAAGATATTATAAAAGGTTCTACGCAATATACTAAAATGTTAGAAGAAACAATAGAAGATAGCTTTAAAAGACTAATAGAGCCATCAATAGAAAGAGAGATACGCTCTGACTTAACAGAAAAGGCAGAAACGCAGGCTATAAAAGTATTTGGAAAAAATGCAAAACCATTATTGCTAGCAGCACCGCTAAAGGGGCTAACTGTAATGGGGTTTGACCCAGCATATAGAACAGGCTGTAAAATTGCGGTAATAGATGAAACCGGAAAACTACTTGCTACAACAACTGTGTATCCAACAGAACCACAAAATGATGTAGAAGGAGCTAAAAAAGAATTAATAGCACTAATAAAAGAATACAATGTTAACATTATTGCAATAGGAAATGGAACAGCATCAAGAGAATCAGAAAACTTTGTGTCAGATATGATAAAGGAGTTAAGCAATGTTCATTATGCTATAGTAAGTGAAGCAGGAGCATCTGTATATTCTGCATCAAAACTTGCAACAGAAGAATATCCGGATATAAATGTATCTTTAAGAGGAGCAATTTCGATAGCAAGAAGATTACAAGATCCACTGGCAGAGCTTGTAAAAATAGATCCAAAATCAATAGGTGTGGGTCAGTATCAACATGATGTTGATCAAAAGAAATTATCAGAGAGTTTAACAGGAGTAGTAGAAGACGCAGTTAATAAAGTTGGGGTAGATGTAAACACAGCAACACCTTCTTTATTGTCTTATGTATCTGGAATTAATAAAACATTAGCAAGCAATATTGTAAAATATAGAGACGAAAATGGAAAGATAAAAGAAAGAAAGGAATTACTAAAGGTTCCAAAATTGGGAAAAGCAACATTTCAACAATGTGCAGGTTTTATGAGAGTATTTGATGGAAAAAATCCATTAGAAATAACAGCTGTTCATCCAGAAAGCTATGAAGTTGCAGAACAACTATTAAATATAATCGGCTTTAAAAAAGAAGATTTATTAAATAAAGAAAAGTTAATTATAATAAAAAATAAATTATCAGAAATAAAAACGCAGGAAACAGCAGAAGAGCTAAATGTGGGGGAAATAACATTAAAAGATATTATGCAGGAGCTTTCAAAACCAGGACGAGACCCAAGAGAAGATATGCCAAAACCAGTATTAAGGGCAGATGTATTGAAATTTGAAGATTTAAAAGAAGGAATGATACTAACAGGAACTGTAAGAAATGTAACAGATTTTGGCGCATTTGTAGATGTTGGAGTGAAACATGATGGACTAGTACATATTTCACAATTAAGCAATAGTTTTGTAAAAAATCCTTCAGATGTAGTATCTGTGGGAGATGTAGTAAAAGTAAAAATAATAGGAATAGATGAAGATAGGAAAAAAGCACAATTATCAATGAAAATCTAAAAAAACTGATAATATAAATAAAATACGGACATTTATTTGTCCGTATTTACCTATATTGTTCTTGAATTTTTTGTATTTCTTCATAATTTTTATTCAAAATATCTAAGAATACTTTAGCAATTTTAGGGTCAAACTGTGTTCCGGCGCACCTTTCTATTTCTGCTTTGACTACCTCTAAAGGTAAAGCATCTCTATATGTTCTTTTGGATGTCATGGCATCAAATGTATCAGCAACAGCAGCTATTCTGGCGAAATATGGAATATCTTCACCAGCTAGTTGAGAAGGATATCCTTTTCCATCATATCTTTCATGATGATGTTTTACAATAGGTATAATATCTTGAAATACTTTTGCATTGCATAAAATATGTGCACCAATAGATGGATGATTTTTAATTTCAGAATATTCATCATCTGTAAGTTTGCCATCTTTAAGCAATATGCTGTCTGGAATTCCTATTTTGCCGATATCATGAAATAAGCCACCAATTTTTAAAGTATTAATATCAGAGTCAGATAAACCAAGATGCTGACCAATTAAAACAGAGTATGCAGATACTCTATCTGAATGACCTCTAGTATAAGGGTCTTTTGCTTCAACTGTAAATCTAAGTGTTTCGACCATGTCTAAATATGCCTTTTCCAGATCACTATAAGCATCTGATAATTCATTATTTATACGATTTATTTCATTTAATTGTTCAACAGATTTTATTGCAGCCTCGACTAATAGAAGCAATTGGTCAAATTTATCGCTTTTTTCACAATAACATTGTATATCCAATTTTCTTATAGTCTCTAATGGTGGAGCTAAATCTTTGTGTCCTGTTAGTAATAAAATGTAAAGTTCTTTATTAAATTTCCTTATTTCCTCAACAACTTTATCTCCATGAATAGGTGTCATCATAAAGTCTAATAGCATTAAATCAAAATGTTCTTTTTTTACACGTTCTATTGCTTGAATTGGATCAGTTATTCCTACAAAGTTATAACCATTTCTATTCAAAAGGACAGATAAAGAATCTAATACACCGCTATCATCATCAACTGCTATTATTTTATATCCTGTAGTGGTATTAGATTGAATATGCTTTCTCATAATATCACCTCTGTATTAAACAATACTATATTATAAAGTGGGGAAAAAATCAATAAGAAAGATGAAAAAAATGAAAAAAACTGTAATAAAAGTAAAATTTTACTTACATTACAGTTCTATTTTAACTATTGTGGTAATATAATATTAAATATTGTGCCTTTTCCTTCTTCTGTAGAATATGTAATATCTCCATTAAAATGTGCACGTATATTTGAATATGACATAAATAAGCCAATTCCAGTTCCATCTTTACCTTTAGTTGTTATCATTTCTTTAAATAGTTTCTCTTGAACTTCTTTAGGAAGACCGCCAGCATAATCTCTAACAGAAACAATAACATCATTTTTTTCTTGAGTTATAATTAAATCTATTGTTTGCCCCTCTTTACCTTTATAGGCCTGAATTGCATTTGATATCATATTATTTATAACTTGAACCAAACCATTTATATTGCCATGAATCATAAGGGAAGTAGGAACTTTAAGGTCTAAATTCAAAGTAATTAAGGCTTTTTTCAACTCATGTTTCATAAGAATGTCAACTCTTTTAGTAAGTTCCTCAACCGTAAATGAATCAACAGTATTTTCAGATAAGGCAACAGCTTGACCTTTAACAGCTGTAATAATATCTGACATATATTCTAAATATGATTTTATCTTAGAAATCCAATCCTTCATATCGTTTGCAATAGCCAAATGGTCATCAATAGTAACATCTTTGTCAACTATAGACTCCTCATATTCTTTAATTAAATCTATAAGACCCTCTGTAGCTCCCGAAATTGACATTATAGGAGATTTTAAGTTATGAGCAATACCACCAATCAATTGACCAAGAGAAGCCAAACGTTCCCTCTCAATTAAAATATCTTGGTTATCTTTAAGAGCTTGCATGTCTAATTTATGCTGAGTAATATCCTTAAATAGCATAAGGATTCCAAGAGAGTTTCCTTTTACTAATATATTATTTATTTCAACAGTAAAGTATTTATTTATCTTTTTAAAGTGTTGTTCAAATACTATGGTTTCAGACGAATGCTTAACTCTATTTAAAGAATTTTCTAACTTTGGAAGATTCATATCATACTGCTTATGTGTGCTAAGAAATTCTAATATATTTTCTTCTCTTATATCACTTGCACTTAAATTAAATGTTTTTAAAAAAGTACTATTAAAATCTGTTATAAGTAAATCCTCATTTAAAACTAAATAACTGTCTGAAATTCTATTAACAATAGTTTGCAATGCAACAGGCGCTACTCCCAAAAAATTAAACTTAAATATAGAAAAAGCGAAAAATAACATTGTAAATGCAAAAGATATTGGCGTAATGTATACAGTCATAGGAATAATTTTTAATGTTCCTAAAATATTTGTAATTAAAGGAATACTAATTCCTACAACTATTAATAAAGTTTGCTTTGAGAAAAAACCAGAGCTTTTTTTAGCTGCTTTAAGTATGTAGATAATTCCCAGCAATAATATTGCGTACGAATATATATTGTGTATCATCAAATATGGGCCAAAAATGCAATCGTTTAAATTTATTGAATAATACTTGTAAAATAAATGGTGAATATTATTAGTCCATAAGATAATTAATGATAATAATGGTACTATCAATAATAACAGATGAAATTTATTAAGCTTTAATTTTGTGTTTTCTAATACTAATCCCGTAAAATACACACATACTGGTAAAAAACAAGTTCCTATATATATAAAGTTTTCAAAAAATATAGCTGGAACTTTAAAAAGTTTATTGCATATTACTTGTACTATTACACCAAAGCATATTATAAATACGCAGATTAAATCTAATGTAAAGACTATTTTTAACTGATTTCTATTCTTGGTATGCAAAACATATAATAGTAGGAATAGAATCATAATAAAAGAGATAAGTAACATACAAAAAGGTAAGGTCAAAATTTCTAACATTTATTAATCCTCCATAGTTCTATTTAAAAAGTTGATTTTTTCAAAATATTTTAATGTTTTATCAATATATGAGCTATCATATATTGGCCATATAAATCCAATTTTTTCAAGAAAATGCACTGTAAAATTAGATTGTAAGTGTATTTTAGAGATGTATGTAAATTGCTTATTACTATCAATGTCTTGAACTATACCAGAGACAACCGATTTTTCGTTATCATCTTCTAAGATTCCACTAAGAATATAATTCATCATTTTATTAGATACAGGAATTATATCAAATCCATTTTCAACAAGTGTATTATATAACATTCTTATAGAAACCAGATTTGGGTTATAAATGTGAAAAACATTACAATTAGAAGAATATTCTAAAATTCTTATAATGCTTTCGGCACATAAGTCAACAGGTGTTAATTCAATAGCATGTTGTAGTAAATATTTAGGAAAAGCACCTATTTCGACAAAGGACTGTATTCTTTTAGCAAATGCATTTTCATCGACATTTATCTGGAACATACCATCTGAATATCTATTAGTTAAATTTCCTATACGCAATATTTGAGCATCAAGTCCATTTTCAATTGCCTCCAGAACAATCATTTCTGCCTTGTATTTTGTAATTCCATAAATTCCCTTTAAATCTTGATTAATGAATAAATCTTGCTCAGAAAAGTCTCGCGATTCATCTGCATTTGGTGTAATTGTGAATTCGTTTTTATCACCGAAACCAGAAACACTGATAGTAGAACAATGAATGAGTCTTTTAGCATTATGAAGACAGAAATTCACTATGTTTTTAGTACCAGTAACATTGATGTCTTCAAAAAGTTTTTTTAATCCAAAGTGTTTAACCAAAGCACCAGAATTAATAACAACATTAATACCGTTAATTAATTCATTATAATCCGAATCAGATAGACCTATGTTTTCCTTAACTATGTCACCAGAGATTATTTTTATTCTATTTTTAAACTTTTCTATAGAATTTCCAAAATAGAAATGTAATCTGTTAAATAATCTTTCTTCAGAAGAAATTCCATTTTTATCTCTAATTAAACAATAAGCTATACCTGATTCGTTATGTAAAAACGAATTTAATATATGTGCACCAAGATATCCAGTAGCGCCAATCAACAATATATTCTTTACCTCATATTTTTCTATTTTGTCTAAATTATCGGTATTATTTAAAGCCAAAATTTTATTAATTTTACTATAGTTATATTCGCACATAAAACTTTCTTCTGGGCTAGGAAGTTTTTTAGAAAGCTGTCTAACTGTAGGAAAATTAAATATATCTGCATATTCTATCTCTAATCCATATTTTAAGGCTTCTATTTGCATGTTAATTGCCAAAATAGAGTCTCCACCAATATCAAAGAAGTTATCATTTACATCAATAGTATCTATTTTAAGTAGATTTTTCCAAATTTGCAATAGTTTTTCTTCATTTGAGTCTAATTTCGCAATATTTACATGAGAAGAGGTAACCATTTTATGAGTCTCTGGCAATGGCAATGCTTTTCTATCAATTTTTCTATTTATTGTATATGGCATGGTTTCTAATTTCATAACATATGTTGGAACCATATATTGAGGCAGGAATTTACGTAAAGTGTCTTTAACAGTAGTCTCACCAATGTTAGTATCTGCTACATAATATGCACATAAAAATTCTTGATTATCCAATACTATTTTGTTAACTATAGCTGAAGTAACACCATTTATTTTTAAGATTTCATTTTCAATTTCACTTAATTCTATACGTAGTCCTCTTAATTTTACTTGATTGTCTATTCTGCCTAAACACTGAACTTTACCATCAAATGTCCAACGGCCAATATCACCAGATTTATATATCTTTCCAGAACCAAAAGGATTTTTTAGAAATCTTTCGGCAGTCAATTCTGCTTTACCAATGTAGCCATCTCCTACTTGTATTCCTCCTATATATATTTCACCTATTACACCAATAGGCACCTGTTTCATATTTTTATCTAATATATAAATTTGTGTATTCAATATAGGTGGACCAATTGTAATTTCCTTTTCTCCATTTAGGTTTTGAACATTTGAAAGTATAGTAATCTCACTAGGACCATATATGTTATATATAGTTATGTCATCTGCTAATGCTCTTAGGTCTTGAACAAATTTTTCTGGCAAAGGCTCTCCACCAAAAACCATGTTTTTAACTCTTGCAAGAGCAGTATCAGGTTCTCTATTATCATAGTTTATTTTCATTAAACTTGGGGTAACAGTCATTACATCAACATTGTATTTTTTTATTAATGCATCTAAAAGTTTTGGATTTCTGTGCTCTGCATTATTAGCCATAACAACTTTCAAACCATGTGTTAAAGAAACGATAATTTCATAAACAAATATATCAAAAGGTGTAGAAGTTACAGAAGCAATAGCATGCTTGTTGCCTTCTTTTAAATAATCTAATACTTTTGTCATAGCCTGTACCATATTAGACATTCCTATTTGATTTAGCATTACACCTTTTGGTGTTCCTGTAGAACCGGAAGTATATATAATGTATGATAAGTCTGTTTCTTTAACAGAAACATTTGGATTAGAAGTGTGTTTACCATAGATTTCGGTATTATCTAAGTCTATTTCTATAGAATTTTTAATTTGCGCAACTTTTTCACGCAGTTCTTTCTGAGTTAAAACACGTTCTATCTTACTGTCGTTAATATAATATTCGGTTCTGTCAATAGGGTAGGTAGGATCTACGTTTAAAAATGCAGCTCCAGCTTTTAATATTCCTAGCATACAAACAATAGTCTCTAAAGAACGATTAGTCATTATTGCAATAATGTCATTAGGTTTTACACCTTTAGATATTAGGTAATGTGCTAAACTATTTGCTCTTTCATTAAGTTCCTTATAAGTTAAAAATCTATCATCACAGATAACGGCTACATCATTAGCATGCAATACAGCTTGCTCCTCAAAAATTTTAGAAACAGGAGCTCTATTAATAGGTTCGTTAGTATCATTAAAACTATTTAATAACATTTGTTCTTTAGGGGTTACTATATTAACATCATCAATTTTACTATTTGGATTATTTAGTAATTGTTCTAAAACAAATAGATAATGATTTACAAAGCTACGGATAGTTTCTTCTTTAAATATATCAGTTCTATATTCAATATTGATATTATTAGTTTGAGGCTCAATTTCTAAAACAATATTAAATTTAGCAGTGTTAGTGTTAATAGGAAGTATCTTATAATCGATATTTTCCTGTTGACTTTGATAAGTTAAAACAATGTCAAACAAAGGATTTTTAGAGTTATCCATAGGAATTTGCAGTTTTTTTACTAATAAATCATAAGGATAAGACTGATGTTCTAAATCTTCCATTACAATTTTCATTATTTTTTGTAGAAATGTATAAATTGTTTTATTTGTCGGAACCTTAGCCCTAATGGCAATATTATTTACAAACATTCCTATAATATCTCTGGTTTCCGGAATTGTTCTATTAGCCACTGGAGAGCCTATTACAATATCAGGCTGTCCAGTATATTTATATAAAGTTATAAATAGTGACGCTAGAAACACACTATATGGCGATATTTGTATCTCTTTAGCAAAATTATTTACTCTATTGAAAAGATTAGAATCAATAGTATTATATATTTTATTTCCAATGTATCCTCTATTGGCAGGAATGGTATAGTCATAAGGTAAGTTTAGTGATTCAAAATCATAATTTTTAAACCTAGTTAACCAGTATTTTTCAGATTTTTTTATATCATCACTATTTAAAAATTCCTTTTCATATACAGCATAATCTTTATATTCTATAGGTGATTTACTCATAGGAAAATCATTATAAATACTAAAGAAATTTTTTATTAAAATTTCTAAAGAAACACCGTCCATAATGATATGATGAGAATCGAACAATAGTAATGTCTGATTATTATCTATATAATGAATTTCAACTCTTAATAAAGGTGCATTCTCTAAGTCAAAAGGCTTAGCAAAATTGTTTACAAGTGAATCTACTTCGCTACTCGTATTGTTAAATGATTCAACTACAAAATCAACGTTTTCTAGAATTTTCTGCTTTACTTCTTCATCCTCAATGACAAAGATCGTTCTAAATACACTTTGACTCTTTATAATACTCCTAAATGCAGACACAACCTTTTCTTTATTTAGCATAGAATCCACTAATATTGCACCTGGAATATTATAAATTAAACTGTTATTTCCGGCCAATTTACAAGCATAGTAAATCCTTTTTTGAGCTGAAGATAAAGGGTAATATTCACTAACTGGAGCTTCTTTTATTTTTGCAGTATTACTAGTATGAGAAATATTATTTGATATAAAGTTTGAAATGCTTTTTAAACTAGCGTTATTTATAAGGTTTATAATAGGTAATGTTACATTAAATTCTTGTCTTACTGCCGATATTATCGATATTGCAGATAATGAATCTCCACCCAAATCTAAGAAAGTGTCATCCATACTAATTTCGGAATCTATCCTAAAAACAGACTTAAAAATTTTAATTACATTAATATCAATGTTGTTTCTAGGCGCAACGATATTTTTAGTGTGACTAATAGAAGGAGCTGGTAATAATTTTTTATCAACCTTCCCATTAGCATTTAGTGGTAATTTATCTATTTGCATTATAAAAGATGGAACCATATATGATGGAAGAATTTCTTTTAATTGGTTTTTAATATTAGAGGAATCAATCTCGCTATCAGATATAACATAACTGCAAATATACTTTGTGCCAGAATCATCAAATATAGTTGAAAAACTTTCTTTAATGTTAGGAATTTCAAGTATTTTACTATTAACTTCACTAAGCTCAACTCTAAAGCCTCTTATTTTAACTTGGTTATCAATTCTTCCAATAAAAGAAATTGTACCATCTGGCAACCATTCTACTAAATCGCCTGTTTTATAAATTCTATCATTGAAATAATTATCAATAAACTTTTCATTGTTAAGTTTGTCTCTATTTAAATAGCCATTTGAAACTCCATCTCCTCCAACCCAAAGTTCTCCAGGAACGCCAATAGGTTGCAATGTGCCTGTATTCGGATTAACAATATAACAAGTTGAATTTGTAATTGGACTACCAATAGGGATAGATGTTTCATAATTTTTCTTAATATGAAAGCAACAAGAAAAAGTGGTGTTTTCAGTTGGCCCGTATCCATTTATAACTTGTAATGAAGGATTTGTATTTCTAACCTTATTTATATACTTAGGATATAAAACATCTCCACCAGTTAAAAGACATCTAACATTTTCGAAAATCGTTGCATCATCCTCGCATAGTTTGTTAAATAATGGATTTGTAAGCCATAAGATGGTGATGTGATGTCTATTAATGAAATTCTTTAATGAACATGCATTTAGTAAATCCTCTTGCTTAATCAAATACAAAGGAAGTCCATTTAATAAAGCACCCCAAATTTCAAAAGTACATGCGTCAAAAACTATTGAACCTGTTTGCAATATTCTATCATCATCACGAAAATCTATGTAGTTAGGATGAGTAACTAATCTAATTATGTTTTGATTATTGACAACCACTCCTTTAGGTTTACCAGTTGAACCAGATGTATACATAATATAAGCTGGCTGTTTCAAACTATTTAAAGGGCTTCTCTTCAGATGATTATTTGAAGAATTAATAGATTCTACGTCTAATACAGTAGAAATATCAGATATATTATCAATGTAAGGAGCTTTTGATAATACCAGTTCACAAGATGAATCATTTATCATAAAAGAAATTCTTTCTAACGGATAATTTACATCAATTGGTAAAAATACAGCATCATTTTTTAAAATTGCAAGAATAGAGATAATACTTTCTAAGCATTTATCTAAGAATATACCAACGACAGAACCTTTTTTTATTCCTTTATCTGACAAGCAATTAGCTAAGAGATTTGCCCTTTCATATAGCTCTTTGTAGGTAAGAGAGGTATCCTCAAACACAAGAGCAGTATAATTAGAATGTTTAATAACTTGCTCTTCAAACAAATCAATTACAGCTTTATTTTTAGAATATTCAAATTTGGTATTATTAAAATCATTCAAAATCTGTTTTTTCTCTTCTGGAGTTACAATTTCTATAGCGGAAACATTAATCTCGTTATTTGATAATACTTGATGAATCATGTTTTCAATACGATTATGTAAATTATTAATGTCATTTACATCATATTTTGATGTTTTGTAATCATAAAAAACATTTAAGCCAGTAGAGTTGTAATCCACCATATGAATTTGCAAATCATCAGCACAAGTACCATTAAATACCCAATGAGAATCACAATCAATCTCATCATTTACAGTATTTGTAATCTGATAAGATAAAACAACATTATATAAATTTGGAATACTAGAATCTAATTTTCTTAAATCTTCTAGTATGTTTTGATATGGGTATCTTTGGTGTCTTAACATAGATAGGCAACTTCTAGCCATAGATTTACTAAAATCTACGAAAGAAGAGTCGTTTAAAATATTTACGCGCAAAGGAACAGTACTAATGAACATACCATTAGTGTTCTTATCCGCAAAATCTAATCTATTTAAAATTGGCGTACCAATAACAAAATCATCTAAATTTGATACTCTACCAATATAAATCGAAAAAATCGACATGAAAAAATTATATATTGAAATTCTATTATTCTTACAAAATTCAGAAACTTTGTCCATAACTTGCTTAGAAATAGCAAACTTTTGCCTTTTAGCAGTACAAGAAACTTGATTAGAAGATTCTGCTGAAAAGCATGGAATTGTAGCAAGTTCAGGTACAGTATTAAAAACCTCAGCCCAATATTTTTTATCTTTTTCAAAACGAGGGCTATTTAAATACTCTTGTTCTTTTTTTATATAATTAATATATGAATATTCTACATCATCAGATTTAGTATTTTTTATCAAGTTGGTATATTCCTGAACAATTTCCTTGCAAAATAGGCCAACTGTCCAAGAGTCCGAAATAATATGATGCATAACAGAGATAACGCCACCAGTGCCGTCTGGTAATCTAAAAATTTTGACACAAAATAAATTAGAATTCTCCATAGAGAAAGTAGTTTGACACATTTTTTCTTCAATTAATAATAGCTCAGCCATGTCGTTTAAATCAATAATTTCGACGAAATAGTTTTCTAAACTAACAAAAATTTGCTTGATATTATTACCGTCTTTAGTAAGTTTTATATGGAAGTTATCATGTGCCAAAATAACATTAGACACAGCTTTAGAAAGTGCAGAAAAATCTAACTGCGTTTTTAAATGCACTGTACCGCCAATATTATTTACAGCCGTTCCTTTATAATATTGTTCCATGTTCCAAATATTTTTTTGTGGATTTGTTAGGTTATAGAATTTTTTTTCCATAATAAACTTTCCCCCATTGTTAAATTTTTCTCTATTGTATAATAATCAAGGCAAAAAAGCAAAACTTTTAACGTAAAAAGTCAAAAAAAGTGCATATTCGACACGAAACGACAAAATATAAACACAATTTTGACGAGTTAATTATACTAAGCAGATTATATATTAAACACATAAAAAAATCAACAAAATAGCGTTATATATTATAAAAAACTTAATTTTAAAAGCAAAATATCAGGGATAAGAACGAAAGAATGTATTGACAAAAATGCAATAATTTGGTAAAATATAATATAAAGTATAGGAGGAGGTTAGGGTATGGAAGAAGAAAATGAAGAGTTAGTAGAACAATTTAGAAAAATACTAGAAGAATTTGTCGGCGCTGAAAAAAAATTAGAAAGAATCTTAGGGGGTGATAATAATGTTGTTGAGTAAAAAAAGTAAATTAACACCACTTCAAGAAGAATTGGAAACTTTATTTAGAACGGTGCAAGGATATGATGATACTTTATCAAAGGTAAACGGGGCTGAAGTAACAGAGGCTGAAAAAAATACTTTGAAAAGGAATAGAGATATTATCTTACGGAAGATTGGCATGTTTTAGTGGAATAATGACTGATCGAATGTCAGCGGATCATATAGCAATTACTAAAGTTGGAGATAGAAATGTATCTCTTCGACAAGTAAATGATATGATATTTAAAAGGATAGATGCTGAGATAGAAAAAAATAACGATACACCTTTGAGAGGACTTGCTTATCAATATCATAAAATAGTAGATAGGTATGCTCATATGAATGTTGGGTTTAATAATAGATTTTATAATAGTAAGGATGAAGGTCAAAATCCATATCTTGGAGGTAGACCTGCTAGAGATAGTGAGATACTTGACGCTGGAATAAGATTATATAAATATTATAGTACTTTAACTAGAGAAAATGATAGACCAGATGGTGGTTTTTATAGTAATGGTCATGTAGGAGCACATAAAACCCCAGATAAATTTAATAAATTAGTTACAGGAGCCTTAGGCGACGATGCAAGATAAAAGATAGTTGTAGATATTTAACATAAAAACAGAAGAGCAAAAAATGCTCTTCTGTTTATCATTTAAGGGAGGCTTGCCTTCTATAAATTATCTATCATATAATTTGTAAGGGAATGTTTATAACGAATGTTGTAGAGGTGATTTTAATCGCCCGCCATAAATTCCTTAGAAATGGTTGATTTTTTCGAAAATTGTTGTAAAATGTAATAATAGACAATAAAGAAAGTAGGTAAAAAAATGCTAAAAAAAGCATACAAACATTTTTTGACAGTAACAAAACATAAATATTATGTTTTTAGGTTAAGCATAAAAGCGGGAATTCCAGTAAGAGGATTTCTACATGATTTTTCCAAATATTCTTTTACAGAATTTTGGGAATCGGCTAAGTATTATACAGATGGTAAAAGCAGTCCAATAACAAATTGCAAAAGAAAACGCGGATACTCAAAAGCATGGTTACATCACAAAGGAAGAAATAAACATCATCACGAATACTGGTATGACTATGAAACTACAGATGAAGTGCCTGTTATACCATATAAATATACAGTAGAAATGATATGTGACCAATTGGCAGCAGGAATAACATATAATGGAAAAAACTGGAGAAAAGATACACAACTAAAATATTGGAGAAATGTAGAAAACAGAAGAAAGATAAATCCAAGAATTGCTAATATGCTTGATGAAGTATATGTACAGGTAAGCAAACAAGGAATAGACAAAGTGATAAATAAAAAGAATTTAAAAGAATTATATAAAAAATATTGTGAATAAAATAAAAACCTATGCATACGTAGATAATACATAGGTTTTTTATATGAGCAAATTATTTAAAATATTTAATTCCAGTTTTAATAGCGTTGTTATTCATAATAATTTCGCCATTTTCAAGCAATTTACAAATAAAAAGACTTGAATTGCTAATAAACTTTGCAAATTCAATAATAGCAGAATTGAATTTGGCAATATTAGAATATTTAAGATTAATATTATCAAAAACAATGTAGTAATCTTCTTTGTACAAATATAGTAAAATATTTTTTGCAACCTTGTAACTTAAAGAAAGATTGTGATTTTTTAAGTATTTAACAAAATTACAATAATCTTCAAAGCTAGCAAATTTATAAATAGCATATTTTGAATCTATTTTAGTATTTTTTCTTTTTACAGATACTTTTTTATGTAGGTTTTTGGAATCGGGGACAACCCTTGTAACAGTAACAATAAACTCCCCATTTGCCATAGCTAAAGCCTCTATACGTACAGGATAATCTTTAAATTCAAAACCAATTTCTTCTTCTGCTTCTTCTAGAATATCCAAAAACAAATCTTGTTTTTCTAAAGGGTTAGACATAAAAGAATGAAAATCAATATTTTTATCTTTTAAATCTTGAGAAGTTAGGGTAATTTTAATTTTATTTTCACTAAGTTTTTCAAACTTCATTATACAGCCTCCAAACATCACTACTACATATAATATTATAAATCCATATAATTGTGACAATTTTTACTATAACACAAAACAATCTAAAAAGGAATAGTAAATACAAAAATATTGGTAAATGCAAATTCGACATTTGCATTTAATAAATTTGCCGTAACTATATGATACATCATTAATAATTATTAAAATAATTATAGCACATATATAAATAAAATTAAATGATAAAAAAATGGAAAAAAAGTTACGCTACATTTCTATTAAAAATTTTTTTAATGAAATGTTAAAAAGTAAGGATATATTCCGGCAAATTTGAGTATATAGCTTATCACAAAATTCCAATGTTTTCAATACAAAAAATCACAAAATTCCAAACAAAATTAAACAAAAAATCACATTTTTCAAATATATAACTCATATTAATTCCTGGGGTTATTACATAAAAAATGTGATTTTTTATATAGCTTCTTGAAAATCTCGACATATTTGCCTTGTTAAAACAAATAATTTATAGAAAGAAATAACATGATATGAATTATGAAGAACCATATTTGCGTAAGGATAGGAGCTAAAAAACATAAATGTGTAACATTGCTGAAACAAAAATGTAAATAAAAAGAAATAAATGTCTAAAAATGAAATGGTGCATAAAGTTTCCGTAAAGAATTAGTTTAAATGAGCCTCAAAAAGCAAAGTTGACAAATTTTTTAATAAAGGTAAAATGAAGTAAAGAAAAACGGGAGGATGTGATATGTACAAAAGAAATAAAGTATGTATATACATGTTTATAGTAGTAATGGTGCTACAAATTATAATACCAGCACTAAGCGTTATTATAGAGACAAGTTATACATTAACATCAGAAGCAGCAGACAATATTATTGCGACTTGGGATATTGGTGCCGAAGGGAGTCGAGTAACAGCAAAGTTGTTCTATACATCTGGAAAACTGATAATCGAAGGAAAAGGAAAAATAAAAGATTTTGTAAGGTGGGAAACTAATGATGGTTATTTGGATCACACAGCTGCATTTAAAAGTGTAGAAATAATGGACGGTGTAACTACTATTGGAAAAGAAGCCTTTAAGAGTTGTTGGAATTTGAAGAGTGTGCAAGCTAATCATGTGAAAAATATAGGAGAATCAGCATTTGAGCGGTTGCAACTCGTTGAATAGTTTGAAAATCAATAATGTGAAAAATATAGGAGAATCAGCATTTAAGCGGCTGTAAAAAATTAGAAACAATTACTATAAATAATATAGAAAAAGTTGAAAAAGAAGCATTTTTGAATTGCAAGAAGCTAACTGTATGTATACCACATACCATAACTAAAATAGGAGAAAAGGCTTTTTACAATGTAAACGAAGTAAAAGGCGATATAGACGGCGTAGGGCTTGTTTTGGGTAACAATTTAACGAGTGTAGGGTGGCAGGCTTTTAGAGAAGTAAAACATATGGAAAAAAGTTGTGTAGTGCTAACATCTGGTGCTGATACGGAAGATATCTACACAGATATAAATTCTATGTTTCCAAAAGAAACTGCTTTATGTATGGGCAGTGCGGCATTCATACAGACACGTTATAACAATGGCTCTAAATACCAGATAGACTGGATTAAGTTAACTAATGAACCGACAAATACGCTCTATGTAAATAAACCGCTAAATTTGAAAAAATACAGATTGGAAGTTCAATTTTTGAATAGAATGAAATTGGTAACTAATTTTAAGGACGGTATTTTTGATTGTAATTATGAAGATGAAACAAAATTTGAGTCACCGGGGAAGTACGACGTTACAATTCAATTTGGAAAAAAATTAAATGATGGAGAACCTATTGTAACGCATAGTATAACTGTGAAAAATAACCCGATTAATATAAATGAAATACAGATAAGAAAGTTACCAGATAAAATTGAGTATATGGTTGGGGAAACTCTAAATACAAAAGGATTAAAAGTTGTTGGCATAGATACACATAATACTGAAAAGCCATTAGATGAGGATCAATATACATGCTCACCAACATCTTTTGCTACATCAGGAACCAAAACAATAACAGTCAAATATAAGCAAAATCCTAATCTAAAAGCAACATTCCAGATAACTGTTAAGCCACGATATACTGCGGAAATTATATCATATCCAAACAAGATGACGTATAAGGTTAATGAAAGATTAGATCTAAAAGGATTGAAAGTTAAAGTAACTAACCCCAAAACAAATCTTGTTTTAGAAGTATTCACACTAGATGATATAGATGCAAATCCTAAAAATGGTACAAAATTAACTAAGGTCGGAACTAAAACTATAAAGATGACATCAAAAGATGGATTAGATTTAGGCTCGTTTAATGTTACTGTAACAAAAGAAACAAGAAAAGTAGAGAGCATTAAGGTTAAAAAAAACACACCAAAAAGAAAAAGTTATATCGAAGGTGAGACGTTAGACATTAGTGGGCTAAAAGTCATAGTACATTATACTAATGGCGATACTGAAACAATAGATAAAGGATTTAACACAAATCCAAAGCATGGAGATACTCTTAATAAAAATAATAAAAAAGTTTATGTTTCGTACGAAGACAAAGAAACGTTCTACGATATAACGGTTGAAGAAAAAGTAGTAACAAAAATACAACCACACTTGAAAGAGGGCTTTAAATTTGTATATACTGAAGGAGAAAAATTAGATTTAAAAAATTTGAACTTGAAAGTAATATATAATGATCGCGACGATATAAATGATATAATAGAGGTTGTAGGTAACAGTAATATTACAACGAACCCAGCAAATGGAGATACTTTAGGCGATGTAGGCGTAACAATGGTAAAAATTAATTATTTAAATAAGGAAACAAAGTTATTTGTATTTGTAAATGAAAAAGAACTACTTGCAATAGCAGCAATAAATTTAGGAGATAATGAATATATAGAAGGAACAAATTTTAATGCGGAAGACCCTTCATTTCACGTGCAAGTAGAAAGAGGACCTACTTTATGGGAGGAATTACCTAAAGGAGCTTATACAGTGGTAGATGGAGATAATTTGAAATTGGGTCAAAAAACGGTAACTATTAGTTATGAAGAAAATGGCAAAACGGTAACAACTACAACTCCTATAACTGTGACTCCAAAACAATTAGAAAAAATAGAAATAACAAGAGAACCAAATAAAACTACATACATACAAGGGCAAAATTTTGATTCGACAGGAATGCAAGTAACAGCAACATATAACAGTGGTAAAACAGCAATAATTAATAAATACTCTATACAAAATGGACAAAATCTAACGGCTGGGATGACTTCTGTTAAAATAGTATATACAGAAAATGGGGTAAGCAAAGAAGTAGAGCAACCAATAACAGTAACATTAAAGCAACCTATTAATATTAGAGTAAAAGAAGATGTAAAAAAAGTTTATATAGTAGGCGAAAAACTTGACAAAACAAATATGTGTGTAGAGATAGAATATGATGATGGCTCAATAGAGCAAGTAACAAATTATGAAGTCGATACAGAAACTTCATTAAGTAGAGCAGATAAAACTAGAACAATTACATACAAAGAAGGAGATATAACATTAGAAAAGAAAATAGATGTACCTGTATTGCCAGCCGAAATTCAGAAAATTAGTATAAAGCAATATCCAGATGATGTGAATTATGTTGTAGGTCAAAAATTCTTTTCAAATGGATTAATATTACTAGTAAAATATGCAGACGAAACAGAAGAAGAAATAACAGAAGACTTTACATTAGACTTGCCAGATGGAAGTGTATTAACAAAAGCAGAAACAAAAACAGTAAAAGTAAACTACATGGGACAAGAGGTAAAATTTGATATTAATGTAAAAGAAAATGAAGATATACAAGCATTAACAATAATGGATGGTTCTATTGAGACAAATTATGAAATTGGCGAAAAATTGGATTTAAGAGGATTAGTGCTAATATCAGAAGGTTCAAACAATGACATAAAAGTTATTTGGGGAAATTACGAATGTGAGCCAGCAGAAGGAACAGAACTAAATACCAAAGGACAACAAACAATAACTATTAAATATGCAGGTAAAAGTGCCGTTCTAAACATAAATGTTGGAGAACACCAAGTTGAAGAAATAGAAATAGAGAATTTACCAAAAACTAAATATGTAGTGGGACAAGCATTAGATTTAACTGGATTAAAATTAAAAGTTATGTATAATAATGGAACAGAAGAAATTGTAGAAACAGGATATACATCAAGTATAGAAAATGGAACAATATTTAACAATGTGGAAAATAAAACCATAGAAATATCATACAAAGAAAAAACAACAAGTTTTGATATTGATGTAGTAAAAAAACAAGTTGAAAAATTAAAGGGAATATCTGCACCTACAAAAACTAAGTATAAAGTTGGAGAGGCACTAGACTTATCAGGAGTTAAATTTAAGGCAATATATAATGACGGAGAAGAAAAAGAAATAGAAACTGGATATACAAGCAGTATACCAAACGGTACAATTTTAGACACGATAGGATATAACCCTATAATATTAGAATATGAAGGTAAAACAATAACTGCATTGGTATTTGTAGGAGAAATAGCAATAGAAAGCATAAGCATAAACACAGAGCCAGATAAGGTTGTCTACCAAGTAGGAGAGCAATTAGACCTAACAGGATTATCTATAAAAGTAAAATATGAAAACGGAGAAGAAGATATAATTAAAAGTGGCTTTGAAACTACACCAGAAGATGGAGAAGAACTAAACATAAAAGGACAAAAAGAAGTAACAGTAAAATTAGGTGAAAAAACGGCAACATTTAATGTAGATGTACAAGGTAAAAAAGATGCACCAACATTGACAGAAATAAAAATAGCAAAAGCACCAGATAAAACAAAATATAAAGTTGGAGAAAACTTTGACAAAACAGGAATGGTGGTAAAAGCAATCTACAGTGATGGAAACAGTAAAGAAGTAACAGATTATATATGTATGCCAGAAGAACAATTAGAGAAAGAAACAACAGAAATTACAATAATTTACACAGAAGATACAATAACTAAATATGCTAAACAAAAAATAGAAGTTGTAGAAGACGGTGGCGGAGACAATCAAGGAGACAATAACAACAACAATGACAACAATAATAATGATAATGACAACAGTGAAAATAATAATAATGGAAATAATAGTAATAATAACAATAATAATAACAACAGCAACAACGGTAATAACAATAATAGCAATAACAATAATAATACCAACGACGGAAAAAATGAAGATAAAGTGGACGGAAAAATACCACAAACAGGTGAAAATAGCATTATGCTAATTGCCGGAGCAATTTTAACTGTAATATCAGTTATTATATACATAAAAATTAAAAAATTTGAAATATAAATATATTCTAAAACACGGCATATGCTACAAACAGCATATGCCGTTAAAAGTGCAATTTTTTTTCCTATACATATTGAAAAAAAAGCATATTGCATATATAATACAGTAGAACAAAAGAAAAATGGGAGGGAGAAAAATGGCAACCAAGAATAAAAGTGTATTAATATTGTTATTGTTCATATTATGCGGATTGGTAGTAGGTGGATTCCTAGGAGAACTTGCTTCAAAAGTTGACTTCTTGTGGTGGGTGTCATATGGCGAAGAATTTGGAATTTCATCACCTGTAACAATAGACTTAAGTATTATAAAACTTACAATAGGATTTATGTTTAAAATAAATATTTCATCTATTATTGGGCTAATATTAGCAATATTTATATATAGAAAAGTTTAATTTATTCTAAAGAATTTTACGGGGGAAGAAAGGATAGAAATATGAATATCAAAGAAATCCCCCAATCAGAAAGACCTTATGAAAAATTGGAGATGTATGGTGCACAAGCACTTTCAAATGCAGAATTATTGGCAATAATAATCAAAAGTGGAACAAAGGAAGAAAGTAGCATAGTGCTAGCGCAAAAAATACTATCTATGCAAAAAAATACACAAGACAGTTTGAGATTTTTACAAGACATATCTATAAAAGAATTTATGAGTATAAAGGGAATTGGTAAAGTAAAGGCAATACAGCTATTAGCAGTGTGTGAATTAACTAAAAGAATATCAAGACCAATTAATAACTTTAATATACAAATAAAATCTCCCCAAGATGTAGCAAATTTACTAATAAATGAATTGAAATATGAAAAAAGAGAAATAGTAAAGGTACTAATGCTAAATTCTAAAAATAATGTTTTAAAAATACAAGATGTGGCATATGGTGGTACAAGCTTTGCTGTTTTTGAAATAAAAGATGTGTTAAAAGAGGCAATAAAAATAGGTGCACCTAAAATAATTTTAGTACATAATCATCCAAGTGGAGACCCAACACCAAGCGATGAGGATATAGAACTTACTAAAAGGCTGATTCAAGTAACAAAAATGCTAGAAATAGAAATGATAGACCATGTAGTATTAGGAGATGGAAAATATAAAAGTATAGTTTCTATGCTTACTAATGGTAAAATTGGATAAAATTATTTAAGAGTCAACTTTTAATACACGAAAGGAAGAATATAAAATATGAAATTTTTTAATTTTGTTTCAAAAGATATAGGTATTGATTTAGGAACGGCAAACATTTTAGTTACCTTAAAGGGAAAAGGCATAATACTTAAAGAACCATCAGTGGTAGCAATAGATAGAAAAACAGGGGCGATACTAGCAACAGGACATGAAGCTAAAGAAATGCTACGGAAGAACACCAGGAGATATAAAAGCTGTTAGACCAATGAAAGATGGAGTAATAGCAGATTTTACAGCTACTCAATTAATGCTAAAAAATATAATGCAAAAAATAGTACAAAGACATAACTTGGGCAAGCCAAGAGTTGTAGTAGGAGTACCATCTGGAATTACAGAAGTTGAAGAAAGAGCAGTGGAGGAATCTGTATTACAAGCAGGTGCTAAAGAAGTCTATTTAATAGAAGAACCAATGGCAGCTGCAATAGGAGCAAACTTAGATGTAGCAGAACCAAGTGGAAGTATAATAGTAGATATAGGCGGAGGAACTACAGAAGTGGCTGTTATTTCTTTAGGTGGCATTGTTGTAAGCAATTCGCTAAGAGTAGCGGGAGATGAACTTGATGAAGATATAGTAAATTATATAAAAAAAGAAATGAACTTAGCCATAGGAAGTACTACGGCGGAGCAAATAAAAATAGAAATAGGATGTGCTATGCCACTTATGTCTGAAACAAGTATGCAAGTAAGTGGAAGAGATCTAGGAACTGGATTACCAGAAACAGTAACAGTAACATCTACACAAATACAGGAAGCAATGCAAGATTCAATAGAAAAAATAATAGATATAGTAAAGCAAACATTAGAAAAAACACCACCAGAATTAGCATCTGATATAATGGAAAAAGGAATAGTGCTAGCTGGCGGTGGAGCACTTATCAAAAATTTTGATAAATTATTATCAATAAGAACAGAAATGCCAGTATATGTCACAGAAGACCCATTAGACTGCGTAGTTAAAGGAACTGGAAAAACAATAGACGATTTAGAAAGACTAAAATCAGTTTTAATAAACTCTAGAAGGAAAAGATAACATAACCGGAGGAGAACATGTATAAAAATAAAAAAGGCGGAATAGTAGGTATAATAATAACAATTATTATATTAATAATTATAGTTTTATTAACAAATGTGGAAACAAATAAGGTATCAGGGCTAGAAAAAGCCTTTGATACTATTGTTATGCCAATACAAAATAGCCTTGTATATTTAAAAAATAAAATTAAAGGAAATGATAGTTTTTTTCAAAATATAGATAAGCTAAAAGCTGAAAATAATGACCTAAAACAAAAAAATAGCGAGTTAGAGCAAAAATTAAGAGAATATGAAATTATTAAATCAGAAAATGAAACATTAAAAGAATATATGAACTTAAAAGAAAAATATAGTGACTATGAAAGTATACCAGGATATGTAATAAATAAAGAAATAAGTAATTTTGGAAATACTCTAATAATAAATGTAGGACAAAAAGATGGAATAGAGCCAAACATGACGGTTATTTCCGACAAAGGTTTAGTTGGATATATTATATCTACAACTAACAACACCTCTAAGGTACAAACAATAATAGATACAGCAACAGCGGTAAGTGCAACAATAAGTACCTCAAGAGATAGCATTATTGTAAGAGGCACATTAGATGAAAACTATAATTTAAAGGCAACATATATACCAACAGATGCAAAATTATTGCAAGGTGATACTGTAGAAACGTCTGGAATAGGTGGAATTTATCCTAAGGGTATAAAAATAGGAAAAATAAAAGAAATAGTAAACACAAAAAATATAACAGACAGGTACGCAATAATTGAAACAGCAGTTGACTTTTCAAAATTAGAAACAGTTTTGGTAATAAAATAATAGGAGGGCTAATTGAAAAAAACATTATCAATAATACTTATATTAATAACTTTTTTTGTAATATATTTTTTGCAAATAAACTTGTTTAGTTGGTTTAATATATACGGAGTTTCTCCAAATTTGTTTATAATTTTAGTATTAATTATAGGGCTCTTTATTGGAAAAAAAGTTGGATTAGCTTTAGGAATTGTACTGGGATTATATATAGATGTTGTAAATGGAAAAATATTTGGACAAGTAGCCTTAATGCTTGGAATAGTAGGGTTACTAGGAGAATATTTAGATAAAAGTTTTTCGAAAGAAAGCAGAATTACATTAATGCTTATGGTGGCAAGTACAACAATAATATATGAAGTAGGGATATATATAATAAACATTATAAAATTAAATGCAAGTATAGAGTTAGCATTATTTTTAAAAATACTAGCAATAGAAACAATATATAATACAATTATTACAATTATAATGTATCCAATAATACAGAGACTGGGAGAAAAATTAGAAAGTACGTTTAAACCGCAAACAAGAGGAATGTATTTTTAACAAGAAAGGAACAATAAATGTATAATGATGACAGAAATACTAATTTAAGATACAATTTAATAACAATTCTTGTATACATAGTTGGAATTGTTCTTATTGTTCAACTGTTTAATTTGCAAATAGTTAATGGGAAAGAATATAGGGAAACCTCAAATACAAGATTAAGTAGAGAGACTGTAATTAAAGCGGCTAGAGGTTCAATAAAAGACAGGACAGGCAACCTGTTGGTAACAACTAAAATGGGATTTAATATAGAATTGTATAAAACAAAAATTAATACAACTACATTAAACAAAACTATATTAAATACTATAAAAATTTTAGAAAACAATAATGATAAATATATAAATAATCTGCCAATATCAATAGAACCATTTAAATTTACAATAGATGATGAAGAAAGCCAAGTTAATTGGAAAAAAGAAAATGACATTAAAGAAGATGCTACACCGGAACAATGCTTTTATGAATTAAAAGAAAAATATAAAATAGAACAAGATAATATTCTAGAAGCATATAAAATAATGGTAGTAAGATATGAAATATCTAGAAATGGATATAGCAGTATAAGACCAGTAACAATAGCAAAAGATGTTAGCAGAGAGAGTGCAGTAAAATTGGGAGAACAGAGCATATATTTCCCAGGAATATCTGCTACAAACGAGCCTATGGTGTCATATCCGTCAGGAAGCTTGGCATCACACATATTAGGATATGTTGGAAATATAACGGAAACGGAATTAGATGGTAGAGAAGATACATATGGAATTAATGACGTAATTGGTAAAGTTGGAATACAATATGTGTTTGAGGAATATTTAAGAGGAAAAGATGGAATTAAGCAATTAGATATGTCTGTAGATGGAACTATTACAGATGAATATATTACACAAGAAGCGGTTGCGGGTTCTGATGTAATATTAACAATAGATGCAAATTTACAAGCAGCAACAGAAAAAGCATTAGCAAACAATATAAAGAAAATTGCAAGTGGAGGTTTTAGCAAAAGAAGTGACGCAAAAGCAGGGGCTGCAGTGGTAATGAATGTTAAAACAGGCGAAATATTAGCAATGGCAAGCTACCCAGACTATGAACCAGAATTGTTTGTAAATGGAATTAGCCAGAAAAAATTGGATGAATATAACAAAGGAGATAATATATTTAATAGAGCAATAAGTGGAGTATATGCACCAGGTTCAACATTTAAAATGATTACAGCAATAGCAGGTTTAGAAACAGGTGTAATAACACCAACAGAAAAAATAAACGATATAGGAGTTTATAAAAAAGCACACGAGCCTGCATGTTGGATATGGAATAGCTATGGAATGAGTCATGGATGGCTAAATGTTACAGAAGCAATAACACATTCATGTAACTATTTCTTTTATGAAGTAGGATATAGAGCAACAATAGACAATATAGCAAAATATGCAAAATACTATGGTTTGGGAGAAAAAACAAATGTAGAATTGCCAATGGAAGAGAAAGGAATTGTTGCAACAAGAGATAAAGCAAAAGAAAGAGGGGACGAATGGCAAATTGGAGAAACTCTTTCAGCTGCTATAGGGCAAAGCTATAATTCATATACACCGATACAAATGGCAAAATATATAAGTATGTTGGCAAATGGTGGAGAACCAATAGATGTAACAATTGTAAAATCAATAAATGATGTAAATGGCAATCAAGTTTCAAAAGAAGATATAACCAAATTTGTAAATGCTAAACTTGGACTGACAAAAGAAAAAAAGGAAAACTTGAATATTAAAAAGGAAAATATAGATGCAATATTAAAAGGAATGAAAGGCGTTACAAGTGAAGAAGGCGGAACAGCATATAGTACATTCGCAAACTTTAATATAGAACTAGGTGGAAAAACAGGTTCTGCACAAACAGACGTACAAGGAAAAATAAATGGATGGTTCGTGGGGTTTGCACCATATGAAGAACCAGAAATTGCAGTAGTAATTTTAGTTGAAAATGCCGGTTCTGGTTCATACACGGCAGAAGTTGCAAGAGATATATTGCAAGAATATTTTGGAATGAATATGGAAAAAGTTGAAGAGGACTTAACAGCAATGCCAAGTACAGAAATTCAAAATTAGAAAGGAAACAATTATGGAAATTAAAGATTGTATTAATGTAACACTAAAGAAAAATGAAGTAATTATAAAAATAGATGTAACAGCAGACCACAAAAAGGTTATGGCAAATCTAAAAAAGAAGATTCCGGAGTTGAAAAAGCTATATAAGGAAGACAAAACACCAATATTAATAAAAGGTAAAATATTATCAACAAAAGAAAAAAAAGAAATTAAAACATTAATACAAGATGCAATAGATGTGGAGGTAAGATTTGAGGGGGCAAAAGCTCTAGGGCTATACGGGATACAAGAAACCTATTGTAGAGAAATTTCTACTTCTGAAACAAAATTCCATAGGGGTTCTTTAAGATCTGGGCAAAGACTAGAATTTGAGGGAAGTATTGTAATATTAGGAGATGTAAATGGAGGAGCAGAAGTTATAGCAGGTGGTAATGTAGTAATATTAGGAACACTTAGAGGCTTGGCACATGCCGGAGCAAATGGTAATAAATCAGCTATAATAGCTGCTAATTCAATAGAAACTTTACAAATAAGAATAGCAAATATAGTTAAAGAGATAGAAAGAGATGAAGTAGATATACTAAAAACATATGCATACATAGAAAAAGATGACAAAATAACAATGGAGTAAATCAACTAAGTAACAGCATAATTAAAGCAATAAACAAATATTGGTCATCAACTTTTTCGGTATACAAAAAGAAAAGTAATCCCATAAGAAGTATATCATCAGAGTATAATTTTATACCAAAAATTTCAAATAGAATATCCTCGTCCTTTGAATCCGTAGGCTTAGGCTCTGCGGATTTTTTTTGATTTGTAGTTGTCTTTTCTTCCTGCGTTGTACAAGTAGGCATTATCTTTTTTAGATTATTGTACGGATAATTAGCATATCCGTAAGGAGACATGTAATTTCTTCTGTAAAAAGGATAAAAAGGAAAATTAAACATTATTTTTTTTGTCACCACCTAATGGGTTAAATGCTTCAAAAACTTTGCCCATACTAAAAATTTTTATGTACTGATCTACTTTGGACTTTCGGCTATCTCGTAAATAAGGCTTTAAGGATTTTAAAAGATTAGACCTAGGGTCATTTTGAGGATTATTCATGGAGTCCATAATTGTTTTCATTTTTAAAATAGTATCAAAATCTATACCAGAAGTATCAAATGAGGTATCATTATTAGAAGAAGTACTTGAGTCGTTTTTAGCAGAGTTAGAGAAATTATTTACAATATTTTTAATATCATCAGGCAATTCATTGTTTTTTAGCATACTATTTAATTTGTTCATAATATCAGACATATCGTTACTCATAAAATCTCCTCCTTCTATATAGGTAATAATAGGGCGAAGCTAATCGCCCGTAAGACTTAATGATTACTATTATTATTGTTTTTAATTTCATTTATAATAGTTTCTTTATCTTTAGAGTTTAAAATTTTACTAGCTTTTGCAATGCCAGCCTCCAAATCCTTTTTATCCATTTTAGACAAAATTGACATTAACTTAGCCATATCCATATTGTTGCCATTATTCATAAAATCACCTCTATAAAATATATGTATAAAATACTATAATATAATATTAGAAAAAAGAAAAAATGTTACAATAACAAAATAAAATATTAAGTTGCCTTACAAAATGGAATTAAAACAATAACAATGACTGTAAAAGGGCGTGTCCCTAAAGCAACAAAAAATTACAAAAAAGAACATCCAAAAAGCGATGATTTGTAATATAAATTTAATATTAGAGGAGTAAAATGTAGTTCCGTAATGTGTTAAGCATATTAAGGGAGAAATGGCGTAAAAAATATGTTGAAAAATAAATAAAAAATGCTAAAATATAGTATATGTATATATAGAAACTATGAAAATGTCTATTATTATACATAAAGAGTTGAAAAAAGTCGGAAAACTCTTGAAAATTAAACTAAAATTGAGTATAATAAAATTATAGTGTATTAATATGGGTGAACCATAATTATATATATAAAATATTAATCTTTATTGGGAGGTTTTTATGAAAAAAATTACAAAAAAATTATTAGCATCAGTTCTTACATTTATAATATTTTTTGCAGAGCTATCAACATTAGGAATGTATGGAATAGCATATGCAACAGAAGCAAGAGATACTGCAACAAGTAATCAAAATGTAGAATTTGATGTTTACTTTGCAAATGAAAAAAGAGAAATAGTATCAGACGTAAATACAGAAGATGCAAAAATGTATTTAAATATTAAAGTAAAAGAAGCTGGCTATCTAAAAAATGGAATAGTTAGTTTTTCTAGTGCAAACTTTAATGTGAAAACTGGATTTGAAAATGAATACATTCAAGAGATTAAGGAAGACAAAATATATTTAAAACAACTAGATACAAATTCAAATATATTAATAGAACTTCCAATAATTCCAAAAAAAGATGATATTGTATCAGCAGACAATTTTATACAAGAAAGCAAAGTTAGAATAGATGGTACATATGTAAATGCAAAAGGAAAAGAAATAGCAATAGAAAAAGAACATACTGTTAAATTAATATTAAATGGAGAAGCAAAAATAGTTGCAGAAGCAACTATTAATAAGTATGTTCCTTACAAATTAGGCGAAGAATATGGAGTAATTTTACAATATAAAATTAAAACAGGATTAGAAAACAATAATCTACCAATAAAAACAACAGAATTACAAGTAAAAGTTCCAACAATAAATGAAAATACTCCAAATGATATAAAAGTAATGGCAAACAATACAAAAGCAACAAATGGAAAAGAAGATGGAATAGATTTTGTACAAACCAACTGGAACTATAATGAAGAAACAAAATTAGTTAATATAAAAGTAGAAAACATTTTAGAAAATAACAACATAACATGGAAAAAGAATTGTACGGATGAATATTTAGTAACTTTTAAATATGAAGGAAAAGAAATATACGACTATGTAAATTCAACAGAAAAATTTAATGTATCAACAGATTTTACAGCAAAAATAGAAGCATATAATAATATAGAAACAATAAAGGAACAGGAATTTACAGGAAAAGCAGAAATTACAAAGAAAATAAATGAAATTGTGGATTTTAATATAGAAGCTACAAAAGAAATTAGTAAGGGGCATATATATGCAAACTTTAATGCAAAAGAAAAAGTTGAAACATCATATACAGTAAAATATACAGCTAACATTGCATACGCAAATTTAATTAATGCAATAGAATTTACTCAAGAGGCAGATAATTACAAAGATGGAACAACAGAATATAGCACAGTAGTTTCTAGTAAAAATGAAATTTATACAACTAAGATAAGCGTTTCAGAAAATGTATTTAACAAAATTTTGGGAACAGAAGGATATATAGATATATTTAATCCAAACCTAGAAAAAGTTGGAACAATAAATAAACAAAGTTTAAAAGATGGTTTATATACATTTGATTGTAAAGACTTAGATTTAAACAAATTGACATTAAAAACAAGTGCTCCAACAACAGAAGGTACATTGAATATATATGTAGAAAAATCAATAAAAGGCGAAAATGGATATAGCAAAGAAGAAATTAAATCATTTAAAGAAATAAATGCAAGCGTAATAGGAAAAACAGAATTGGCAGAACAAACAAAACAGGGAAAAATTGCTTTAAAAGAACCTATATCAAAAGCAGAATTAACAATAAGCAAAAATAACTTATCTACAATAACTGTAAATGAAAATGTAGAAATAAGAGCAACATTAGATACTTCAAATATTAACAATAGCTTATATAAAAACCCAACAATAAAATTGGTATTTCCAAAATACTTTGAAAAAATAGAAATATCAGATGCAAAATTGTTGTTTGAGAATGAATTGAAATTAAAAAACAATAATTGGTCAACTGAAAATGGAAATAAAGTATTAACTTTATCATTTGAAGGTACACAAACAAAATATAATTCAGAAGCAACAACAAAAGGTGCAACAATATCTATATTAGCTGATATAACATTAGAAAAACTAACACCAAGTATGCAAGAAAAAATAAAAATGTATTATACAAATGAAAATACAAACCTTTATGATAAAACAGAAAATAAAATAGGAATAACAGAAACAAATATTAATCTTGTAGCTCCAACAGGAGTAGTAACAGCTAATGGAGTTAAAGACTATGCAGATGGAGAAAAAGCTATTTTATCAATGTCAGGAGATACACAAGTTGGAAAAATAGCAGTAGGTGCAGATGAAAAAGTAGCAACAATTAACGGACTTATACTTAACAACAATAACAACAGTATTTCAAATGTTAAAATATTAGGAAGACTACCATTTAAAGGTAACAAACAAATAGATACAGATACAGAATTAAAAAGTACATTTAGTGCTACATTGCAAGATAAAATACAAATAAATGCTAACAGCGAAACAGTAAAAGTATATTATTCAGAAAATGCAAATGCAACAAAAGATTTAGAAAATGCAGAAAATGCATGGACATTAGAAATGGATAACATGGAAAAAGCTAAGTCATATTTAATAATATTAGATACAGATTTAAACACAGGCGATAAAGTGGAATTCAATTATAAAGTAAAAATTCCATCAGAGTTACCATACAATAATACTTCATACACTACATATAAAGTATATTATGATAATAACGAACAAGCTGGAACATCAGCAGAAACAAAGCTTTCTCCAATAATAGGTATATCAACAGGAGAAGGACCAAGATTAAAAGTTACATTAACATCAAATATGCCAGAAGGAGCAGAAGTTAGAGAAAGACAAATTGTAAGATTCACAGCAATAGTAGAAAACGTGGGAGAAACAACAGCAGAAAATGTTGAATTAAGCATAGATGCACCAGAGCATACAACACATGTTGAATATGATGTTTCAACAAGAAGTTTTATAGAAGCAAATGAGAAGAACAAAAAAGTATTATTAGGAAGTATTGCACCAGGGAAGTCTGTAGAAAAAATATATGAGCTTAAAATGAATAATATAGAAGATTCATCAGAAACTGTAGAAATATTAAATAAGGTAAAAGCATCAGGTACAACATCTAATGAATACAAATTATCACTTAAAAAAGCATCATTAAAGGTTGAAATAACAACACCAATTGAACCACAAACCTTATTAATAAAAGGAAATAAAATAGAATTTATGACATCAATAAAAAATGTTTCTGAACAAGATATGAATGATGTAATCTGGGAAATGAGTATTCCAACAGGATTAGAAGTAATGAAATCTATAGGTCATAATGATTTTATATCAACAAAAGACAACAGCAATGATGGCGAAACAAAATCTGGAGCTACAAAAATCTTGTTAGGAGACCTTAAAGCAGGGGAAACTAAATATGTAACAATAGAATTAGGAGTACAAGAACCAGCAGAAGAAATAAATATTGTTTCAAAAGTAAGTGCAAAAAATGTACCAGAGCATTATTCTAATGAATTTATATTCTATGGAAAGAAAATAGAATTACAAATAGAACAAAATGTAAAACAAGGGCAAAAACAAACTGTAAAAGAAGGAGAAAATATAGAATACATTGTTACTGTAGAAAATATTGGAGAATTAGTTTCAACAGAAAATGTAGTAGAGATAAAAATTCCAACAGAAACAAGATTGGTAGAAGCTAAATATATATACAATGGAACAGAATATGTAGAAGATTCAACATATGACAACATATTGTCTATAGATATAAATAGTTTACAACCAAACGAAAAAATTGATATAAATGTAAAACTTGTTGCAAAACAATTAGGAGAACAACAAGAAAAAGAAGTAATAATTGAACCTGCAACATTAACAGCAACAGCAATAGACAAAATACAAGCTACAAATAAATTGAAATTTTATATTCAACCTTCATTAGAAAACAGAAAATACAAAATATCTGGTACTGCATGGTTAGATGCAAACAAAAATGGACAAAGAGAAGAAGCAGAAACATTATTACCAAATATGCAAGTAATGTTAGTATATAAAGAAAATGGCGAATTAGTAAAAGATTCAGAAACAAATATGCCTAAAAAAATAACAACAGATGAAAATGGAAAATATGAATTCCTAAATCTAGACAAAGGCGAATATTTAGTAGTATTTATATATGATACAGAAAAATATAGTGTTACAGAATTTAATGCGAAAGGTGTAGAACCAAGCATAAACTCAGATGCAATAGAATTTGAAATGGAAATAGAAGGAAGTAATAAAAAAGTAGCAGTATCTGATGTGTTAAAAATACAGGATACAGATATTAGAGACATAGACATAGGATTATATATAGCAGAAAAATTTGACTTAAAATTAGATAAACATATAAGCAAAATAACATTAACAACACCAACAATAGGAACACAAGTATATAACAAAAATAATGAAAAGCTATCAAAAGTAGAAGTTCTAAACAAGAATGTTGGACAAAGTAGCTTTATAGTAGAATACAAAATAATTGTAACTAACGAAGGAACAGCAGCAGGATATGTTAAAAAGGTAGTAGACTACTTACCAAAAGAAGCAAAATTTAACTCTGAGTTAAACAAAGATTGGTTTTTAGCAAAAGACGGAAATGCATATAATTCTATATTAGCAGATGTAAAATTAGAGCCAGGACAAAGCAAAGAACTAACATTAATATTAAGCTATAATATTACAGAAGATTTAATAGGAAATATAGTAAATAACAATGCCGAAATATATGAAAGCTATAATGAACAAGGTTTACAAGATATAGACTCAAAGGCAGGAAATGAAATACCAACAGAAGATGATATGTCAAATGCAGATATAGCTGTATCAATAGTAACAGGTAAAATAGTAGGATATACAACACTTACATTATTTATATTAGCAATATTGGTATTTGGTATATATGAGATAAAAAAACAAGTTTTGAACAAAAAAATATAGGAAAGGAGGTTAGTAGAAATGATAAAAAACAAATGGACAGTTAAAATAATACTATTAGTAACAGTTATATTGGCTGGATTGATTTTATGCATTAATTCAATTAATGGTATTCCAGATGCAGAAACAAATTATAAAGAAATATATTCTGCAATGCTTAATGCTAATCAAGAAGATAATTTGAATTGGGGAAATGAAACAGGCTTTGAAGTTGACCCTGATAACATACAGAGCAATGGTTTTGAAGTTCCTAAAGTAGAAGGAAGAGCTATATATTGTACTCAAAGAGACGTCACTTTAGCTATGACTTCTGCAATGTGGAGAGGAGAGAGCAGTGCATATACCTACTACTGGTCAACGCCTAAAGTAGAAGATATATTTAACCCTGCAAATGGAAATTTATGGTCAAGAAAATTAACAGATACTGAAATAAGAGCAATTAATAATGTAAATAACTTTGGATTGCCAGCTACAATAAGAACTAGGGGATATTATAAATGTAGTAATAATCATACAACTATTTCAGCAGATAAAGCATATGTTATTACTGCAGATCCTTGTAATCAATGGACACCAAGAAAGCAAATTGTTATGTGGATGTTACAAATAACTGGTGGAATAAATGTTGATAATGCCGAAACTATTATTGCAAAACTGAAACTTGATGGTAGCAAAGCGGAGTTTGTAAGGAGCGACATAGAAGCCATTAAGCAACTTTACAATGAAGCAAAGGCTTATGGAAGATTTAAAAATGGAGTTAACAAAGCACTTTCTAATGGTGGGAGCTATGCAACTAATCTTACAGATGTAGATAATATAACATCAGAATATTATACAAGTAATTCAAATGAATATATAAAAGTCGGACCATACACTATGAAATATGTAAACGGAAAATACAAAGATGAAAAAATCATATTTGGTGGAATTGGTGGAAAAGTAGATAACGAAACGCTTGGATTATATATTCAAAACGGAAATCAGAAAATAAAAGTAGAAAAGATAATAACAAATGATAACGAAAGGAATACAAAAAACTTTAAACCATGTGAGGAAAGTGATCCGGTTTCAGGACTTTATGTGGAACACACAACTGATTTTATGAGACCTTCATCAGAAAAAGAATTTTACATTTTAATTCCAAAAACAGAATTAGAAGATGATGCAAAACTATATGCACATTTTACATGGATGGAAGCTAAAGGAGAAAAATGTGTAAAAAATGGAATAAGTTATCAAATTTCAGAAGACAGTTTAAAGAAAAGTAATGGAAAAACAAAATTAAAACCTGATGCTAACAAAAAAATAGAATTTGAAGCTACGTTTACTCAACAATTAACAGAATTTAATGGAGAAAGAAAACTAAAAGAATTTACTTTAGACTTAGGCACAGTTCAACCACCTTCAAAAGAGGGTTCATATTCTATTAACATGAGAAAAATTGATGAAAAAGGAGATGGACTAGAAGGAGCAGAATTTTTAATTAATGGTCTTCTAACGTATGTATCAGATAAAGATGGATATATATTAAGAAGTCATCAAGTTATAAATGCTTCGGGAACTGAAACATGGACAGTTGAAGAGAAAAGTACACCAGAAGGATATATTACGCAACCATTAAAAATAGTATTTAATGTATATAAAGTATATAACTCAACAACAAATACCTATGAAGTAGATAGAATTGAAATTGTTTCAGCAAATAGTAATGCAAAAGTTACATTTAATAAAGAAAATCAAACTATTACAGTACAAATAAAAAATATTAAGGCAAATCCAGAAAATCCAGATGACCTACTTGATACATACGAGATAAAAGCAAAGAAAGTAAATGAACAAGGAAATGGACTAGCAGGTGCTAAGTTTAATATAACATGGCCAACAGGAAAAACAAGTGAAGCAACATCAAATGAAAACGGAGATCTTGTTATATCAGGTCAAATACCTATATTAGGACTTAATTCAGAAGGAGAAGATCATTTCAAAATAGAAGAAATAGAAGCTCCTGCTGGATATAAAATGATAAATGGAGCAATAGAATTTGATGTTAAAAAGGAAAAATTAATAACAATAGATGGAACAGATAAGTATGGAATAACAGGAATAATAAATGTAAATGCTCCAGAAGGTGTTACAATTGAACTAAATGGAAGAGGAGAAATATCTATTGTTATACCAAACCAAAAAGATATAAAACTAATTTCAATTGGTGGAAATGTTTGGGAAGATGCAAAAACTGGAAAAGCAAGTTTAGGAGATGGTATAAACAGTACAACAAATAATGTTGACAAAAATTTAGAAAACATAAAAGTAAGTTTATATACAGAAGATATGAAACTTGCAGAGCTAATGCCAGCTGATAGTGTAACAAACATATACAATAGAATAAACCCTACTTTAACAGATGCAAACGGAAATTACAAATTTGAAGGTGTGGACGAAAGCAAAAAATATTATGTTGTATTTGAATATGATGGTCAAGTATATATGCCAACAGAATACCTGGCAAAAGGAATTTCCGGCGATACAATTCAAAACTATAATTCAGTAGAAGAAATGTTGGGAGAACTAACTAATATTGGTACAGGAAGAGATAATGGAAATAGTGGAAACACCGGAGGAAAAAACACCGGAACAGGAACCAATACGGGTTCAGGTAAAAATACCCAAACAAATACAGAATGGTTTGAAAAATGGAAAGCAAATTCAAAGGCAAGTGAATATGAAACAAATACTGGAAGAATTACAATAGAAGGAAGACAAACATTTAATAATAGATTTGCAGAAATTGGAGCATCTCCAAAGAACTATATAAGCAAAAACACTTTAGGAATAAGTACATATTTAGTTGAAGAAGAAGGAATATATTATAATAAGTCTTACACAAGATTAGAACTAATGGGATATACTTTAAAGAAAACATCAAAAGGTGTAGCATATGTACAAGATAAAATACAATTAGTGGATGGTTATAAATATAATAAATATGGAACTTTAGATTATGACGACAATGGAGCTATAACAAGCGAATGGTCAGAAGGTTTAATTAGCCAGAAAGTAAAAGAGTTTATTGTGGCAAATGGACATTATCCAAATGAAGCTGAAAAAGTAAGAATATATAGAAGTATAGTTGGAGATATGAATGATAATGAGGCATGGAATAAATTACAATTTATAGAAGATTGCAAAATGTCAGCATTAACAAAATCACCATTTAATAGTGGTATAGAATATTACCCTACTAATAAAAACGCAACATTTGGAACAGATTTATTGACAAACTATGTTAACTTAGGACTATGGAGAAGACAAGAATTTAATGCACAGTTAACTAAAGACGTAGTAGAAGTAACAACTACAAGCAATGGAAATTCACTTACAACACCATTTAATAGTAAAGAAAAAGCCTTATATAATATTAAAGACTATATGAATGACTATACAAATGCAATAAAAGATAACAATGGCAAAATAAATCTTGCAAAACAATATGCAGATTCACAACAAGGTATATATATAAATAGATTAAATGCACAATATTACTATAATAAATATTATGATAGACCTATAAAGCAATCAGAATATATGGGTCAGAGAAACTTAGAAGTAGAGATTAAATATAGAATAACAGTATATAATTTATCACAAAGTCTAGAAACACAAATTACAGAAGTTGTAGATTATTATGATGATTCTTTACAGCTAACATCAGCTGTTGTAAATACTAATGGAAAAAATATTTCTAATGATAAATCTTCAGCGGTATCTGAAAGTATATATGGTCAAGTGACGGAAAAATCATTTCCAGGATTTAATAAAGTATATATAAGACTACAAAATAAACAATTAGCAACAGGAGAAGGAATAACAATTGATTTAACTTATAAAGTTAAAAGGATGGCTTTACAAGGATTTGGAGGCTATATAAATATTGGAGAAAAAACTAATATAGCAGAAATAAATGGATATAAAACATATTATTCAGCAAATACATCAACTCCAAATAGACATGGAGCAATTATAGGAAATAATACTACAGTAGCTGGATTGGTAGATGTAAATTCAACACCAGGTAACTTAGAAACAATAGAAGAGATTACAAATGGAGTAATAAACTTTGAGGACGATAGTGACAAAACAACAGCTACATTAACCATAACTGATGACCCAACACCACCAGATCCAGATACACCACCAGATCCCAATACACCAATAGATTCTACAAATATAATAAGTGGATGTGTATGGGAAGATGCAAAAACTGGAAAAGCAAGCTTAGGAAATGGTATAAGAGATTCAGGTGAAAAAAGAATAGCGGGTGTAAAAGTTGCATTATGTACAAGAGAGGATAAGATAAACGATCAATTAAGTACAGGAGAAAAGCAGGTTGACTGGATACAACGCTATAATGAAAAAAATTATAATAAATATACATATAAGGTAGTAAAAGAAGAAACAACAGACCAAAATGGTGAATACAGTTTTAAGGATGTGAAAAAAGGTGATTATTATGTATTATTTGGGTATGGACTTGACGATGCTACGATTTTAACAAATAACAAAGAAAATGAAACAAACAAAATATTGGGAAAAACTGGCTCAAATACAAAATCATATAATGGTCAAGATTACAAGTCTACAATATTCCAAGCAAATTTAGAAAACGGAGAATACGATTTAGAGGAAATAAAAGAATATGATAAGAATTTAAATGATAAATATGTATCAGATGCAATAGATGACTGGGATAGAGTAAAAGAAGTAAATGAATATTCTAAAATTCAAACTAACCATATAGCAGAAGTATTAGCATCTCCAACAAAAGTACCTACATATTTGGGCGAACAGTATGGAAGCGATTTAATGGGAAGATTAGTTGATGAATTAACTACTAATACATGGAAAATAGCAAAAACTCCAAAAATTGAAGTAACAGAGGTAAAAGGTGGTGAAAGAATTCCAAATGTTGACTTAGGATTAGTGGAAAGACCAATAACACAATTACAAATTACCAATAATGTAGAAAATGTTAAGGTTACATTATCAGATGGAAGCATTGTATTTGATGCTACACAAACAGCAGAAGCAACAAAAAATGTAATATGGAAATCAAATAGAATTGCAACAAAAGGAATTACAGGAGGATTTATACAATTGTATTTGGATGAAGAGCTAATGTATGGTGCAACAATACAGATTACGTATAAAATGCAAATCAATGAGAAAAATGATGATTATGTAGAATATGAGGGATTAGAATATTATGCAAAAGGTCGTACAAATTCCGGAATTAAAGTAGAATCAAAAGCTAAAAAATTAGTATGTTATATTCCTAATAAAATGCAATTTAATAAAACTCAAAGTGGGGATTGGAACTCAATTACAGACATTAATGAAATAATACCAGCAGAAGAAAAAGATGGTGAAAATATTAATAATAACTTAGTAAATTATAGACTAAAAGACACTATATCAAGTCAATCTAACACTATAAGCAAAATAGAAGCAAATAATATAAACAATGAATATTTAAACCACAACATGCTAACAATTTCTCAGTTAATTACAAAAGAAGGTGCACAAGGCGGATATGAATGTAAAGTAGAAATAGTAGAACTAGAAAATGCAGTAGGTAGAAGAATGGAAACAAGTATAGTTGGTAACTTTAACCCTGCTAATAATCCAGTAGAAAATGATGAAGCAAAAGCTGAAGATGTTGCAGTAATGCCACCATTTGGTATAGGTCAAGTATTCTATTATATACTTACTATTGTAATAGCTGGAATGCTAGTTGTAGGAATAATCTTTATTAAGAAGAAAGTTCTTGTAAAATAAAAAATTGTACTTAAGATAAAAAGAAAAAAGGATGAGTTTTCGTCCTTTTTTCTTTACATTGTTGTGTTTTACTACAGAATACGATAAAATTATAAAAAGAAAATGTTTTATAAAAAAGTAAAATAAAAAAAATAAACGCATAATGTAAAAAACTTTTTTAAATTATGTATCTAAAACGACAAAAAAATATTTAACAAAGTATTAAAATAGAACATAATAAAAAAAGTGAAGGGTGGTAAAAATGTTTCAAAACATTTCAAAAGAAAGAGAACAAAAAATTAATGAGAAAATAGAAGTAAATAAAAAAGATAAATTAAAGGTTATATTAAAAAACCTATTTACAGTACAAAATATAATCTTGTATACAATAACTTTTATGATTTCAATGGTGGGAATTAGTACAGATAATATAATGTTTACAATAACACCATTTGGATTAGCAATAATAGCAGCAGCTCTGAGCTGTAATATGCCTGTAGGGATAATGTATTTAATATCTTTAATATCTACTTTTATAAAATTTGGGCCAAATAGTTTATTGACATATATCTTAACAACATTAGTATTCTTTGTAGCAATATTAATAAAAAAACCAAAAATACAGGATGAAGTCAATGAACAAAAAAGATTAGGTATGCACTTATTTGTATCTACTTTATTAGTACAAGTTATTCCAATGTTTTTTAGGACATTTATATTATATGAATTATTAACATCAATAATGCTAAGTATTTGTACATATATTTTCTACAAAATATTTTCAAATTCAATAACAGTTATTAGACAAGCTGGAGTAAAAAAAGTATTTTCAATAGAAGAAGTAATGGGGACGAGCTTGCTTTTAGCCATAGCATTTACTGCATTAGGGGATACAACAATATTTGGATATAACTTAAAAAATATATTAAGTATATTATTGGTACTAATATTAGGTTGGAAAAATGGAATACTTGTAGGAGCAACTTCTGGAATTACAATAGGAGTTGTTTTAGGAATAATATGCAATAATGAACCTGTTATGATAGCTTCATATGCAATATCTGGAATGGTAGCAGGTATATTTAACAAATTTGGAAAAATTGGGGTTATATTAGGATTTATAATAGGAAATGTGTTATTAACATATGTTGCAAATGGAAATACAGTGCCTATAATACTAATACAAGAAATTTTAATAGCTTCTCTTGGACTTTTAGCAGTGCCTAAAAATATTAAAATAGATATTCAGGATTTAGTAAGTAAAACAAAGATGCTTCCAGAAACAACAGAAAAAACTTTAGAAGAAAATAAAGATACAATATATAAATTAACAAGTATGTCTCAAACTATATCAGATATGGCAAAAACCTATCAAGAAGCAGCAGCTACAATTGTTTCAGAAGAAGAACTTAAGGAACAAGAGCTTTCTAATGAAAAAATATTTATAGATGAGCTAAGAATAAACTTAAGCGGTTTAGAAGAAAATATGCTGTATGATGATATATATAACGATAAAGATATTTTAAAAGATGTTTTTGAATATTTACTAAAAGAAGAAGTTATGGTAGAAAAGGAATTGATTAAAATTTTTGCTAACCATAATAATTACATAGTAGGATTTGAAGAGAAAAATAAAAAAGTACAAGAAGAAGTTTCTAAAATTACAAAAGTAATTAATTATTCATATAGAATTAGTAAACTAAACTTTATATGGAAAAAGAAGATGGAAGAAAGCAAAAAAAATGTATCTAACCAGTTAGAAGGAGTTTCAGAGGCAATATCTAAACTGGCAAACGAGATGAATAAGAAAACTGATGAATATGAAGAAAAAAAGCAAGAGATACAAACATTGCTAAATCAAAAAGAAATAAATATAAAAGATATAAGTATTAAAAAGCAAAAATCAGGAAGATATGTTGTAGATGTATATACAGATATCTGTGATAATTTAGATGGAACCTCATGCGAAATAAAGAGAATTGGAAAGATATTGAACAAGGCATTTGATGATAAATTTATAATACAAAATCAAGAATGTGGGCTAAGAGAGAATAAAACAAAATGCAAGTTTACATATATGTTACAAGACAAATATAATATACAAATAGGTGTTGCAAAAACAACAAAAGCAGATTCACCAATTTCGGGAGACAGTAACTTACAGACAAAATTAGAAGATGGAAAATATTTGCTAGCACTAAGTGATGGAATGGGTTCAGGTCCAGAAGCAAGAAAAAGCAGTAAAATAGCAATAAAAATGTTAGAAAGATTATTGGAAGCAGGTTTTGACAAAGATATTTCAATAAAATTAATAAATTCTACATTAATAGCAAACTTGGAAGAAGACATGTATGCAACATTAGATGTAGCAATATTAGATTTGTATAAGGGAAACTTAGAATTTATAAAAAATGGAGCATGTCCAACATTTATAAAAAGAGGAAAAGAAATACAAATATTAAAATCGTTAGAACTGCCAACCGGAATAGTAGAAAATATGGACTTAGTAGTATACGACTATGACCTACAACCAGACGACCTAATAGTAATGTGCACAGATGGTGTAATAGAATCAAATACAGAATATATAAGCAAAGAATTATGGATAAAATACTTATTAGAAGACATGCAAACAACAGATGCACAAAAAATAGCAGATATAATATTATCAGAAGCAATAGATAACAATTATGGAAAACAAAAAGACGATATGACAGTAATAGTAGCAAAAATCGGGCGATTTTAATCGCCCGCTAATTGTAGTATTATTACTATATTCTAAAATATAAATATATTTTGTTTATATATCTAAAAAATTATTAATATTTTCCCACACTTTGTCAACATATATTCTTCTTTCAGAAGAATATGGCAAAAAAGTTAAATCCTTAAGAGGATTTAATATTGACTGTAAATTATCTACTTGATTATCTACTTTTGTTATTGCAATCTTATCTGCTTTATTTGCAATAACCAAGCAAGGAATACCGCATTTTATTATATAATCATACATCAATTTATCATTTGCAGTAGGAGTATGCCTAATATCTATTAAAAACAATATTAAGGCAATATTCTTACTTTTTTTCAAATATTCTTCTATAAAATTACCAACAATAGCCTGTTCTTTTTTAGACATTTTGCTATATCCATATCCAGGCAAATCTACAAAATAGAAATTGTTATCCATATTGTAAAAATTTATCTGTCTAGTCTTTCCCGGCTCGCTACTTGTCCTAGCTAGTTTTTTTCTATTAACCATTGTATTTATAAAAGAAGACTTACCAACATTAGATTTGCCAACTAATACAATCTGTGGCAAATCATTATCAGGATATTGCTTTGGGCTTACTGCAGAAATTTCAAATTTAGGGTTTTTAATTAACATATTATCCTCCGTTAATTATTTGGTATAATTTTTTCTAATCCACCCATATAAGGCTGTAAAGCTTTTGGTATATTAATGCTTCCATCAGGATTATAATTATTTTCTAAAAAGGCTATTAGCATACGAGGAGGTGCAACAACAGTATTATTTAAAGTATGAGCATAGTAATTACCTTTTTCTCCTTTTATGCGTATTCCCAAACGTCTAGCTTGAGCATCAGTTAAATTTGAACAACTGCCAACTTCAAAATATTTTTGCTGTCTAGGACTCCACGCCTCAACATCGCAACTTTTAGCTTTTAAATCGGCTAAATCACCACTACAGCATTCAAGAGTACGTACAGGAATATCTAAGCTTCTAAATAACTCAACAGTATATGACCACATTTTGTCATACCAATTCCAGCTATCATCAGGTTCACATACAACAATCATTTCTTGTTTTTCAAATTGATGAATTCTATAAACACCACGTTCTTCTATACCATGGGCACCTTTTTCCTTTCTAAAGCAAGGAGAATAAGAAGTCATAGTATAAGGTAATTCAGACTTTGATAAAATTTGATCCTTAAACTTACCTATCATAGAATGTTCACTAGTACCAATTAAATATAAATCTTCTCCCTCAATTTTATACATCATAGCATCCATTTCTTCAAAGCTCATAACACCAGTAACAACATCACTGCGAATCATGTAAGGAGGAATACAATATGTAAAACCTTTATTAATCATAAAATCTCTTGCATAACTAAGTATGGCTGAATGAAGTCTAGCAACATTTCCAATTAAATAATAAAACCCATTACCTGCAACACGGCGAGCAGAATCTAGGTCAATTCCATTTAATCTTTCCATTATATCGGCATGGTAAGGAATTTCAAAATCTGGAACAAAAGGTTCACCAAATTTTTGAATTTCTACATTTTTACTGTCATCTTCTCCAATAGGTACAGATTCATGTATAATATTTGGAATTTTCATCATTATTTGCTTAATTTGTTCTGCATATTGCTCTTCAAGTTTTTCATTTTCTACAAGTTGACTATTAATATCTTGCACTTGTTTTTTTATTGCTTCAGCTTCATCTTTTTTTCCATCTTTCATAAGCAACCCAATTTTGCTACTTAAGGAATTTCTATTCATTCTTAAGTCATCACCATTAAGTTTAACTTCACGATTTTTTTTATCTAATTCTAAGACTTTATCAACTAAATCAATTTTATAATCTTGAAATTTCTTTTTAATATTTTCTTTAACCAAATTTGGATTTTCTCTAATTAATTTAATATCAATCATAACTTAACTCCTTTATTACTTGGAACATTGCTTTCCACAACAATCTGAACTTAACCATAGTATGAGGATATTTTACCACTAAAATGTGTAAAAATCAATATACATAAAAGTTTTGGTAATATAAATTTTTGTATATATGTCAATGGTGTGAAACAAACTTTTATAAAAAAATGTAGTACCATTGAATTTATTATTGGTGCTATCGCACCAGTACTTATCCATTATGTTCTGGCGTTCTTGGTCTTATTTTGTAATGATTTATTTTCAGTTCTTTTAATAAAGTAGAACAATTACAAACGGACCAAGAGATGCGTTGAATCTCTTGGTCCGTTTGGTGTATCCAACATAGGAAACAACTTTTGAATGAAAAATAACATACTTCACCTAACAATGGGAAATTGCTAGAAGATGATAAGAAACCATGAAGTACAATATGAAACAAGTTAATAATGAATTTTATTTTTTTCTAAATATTCAGAGAACTTAGGTAATTGTTTATTATAATCTTCAAAAGATAACTGCTTTGAATTTAAAATTTCTCTTTTAATTATTTTGTTATCCTCTAGAAAATCTATAGCCGTTTGTAATGTATAATTCTCATTATTTTTGGATAAATAATAACAAATATATTTTTTGCTATTAATTTTTTTATACATACAATGTACAGTTTCAACCTGAGAGCTATAATTTAATAATCTGTCATTTGAATCATAATAGTAATTGATATTGCCACCATTATCATGATATTTTATATACATTATATTTCCCACATTAAGCAAAGGCAAATGAACTTGAAAGTTAGTAGGACAAGGATTATAAGACAAACATATATAGCCATTAAAATTTATATCTAGCAAAGAAAAAATATTACTATAATTTATGGTTTTGTTTAATTTTTTGCATACAATCTCTTCAATCAACAGATTTTCATCTGTATAAGTTTCAAAAATAATACATTGTTCAGAATTGATTTCAAGGGGAGATATTTTATAAGTATTATTTACTGGATGAGTAGTGTCATTGTCATATATCATTGAAGTGTTTATTAATGTAATATTATCAACATAATTGAATTTGTGTGTATAATTAACAGTAATAGAATTTTCAAATAATGAAACACCTGATATTTTAGAAAAACGGTTTTTGTTATCATATGATATATTAATATAAGCTCCATAGTTATCAGAAACTCTTGTTATTCTATTATTATTATCAAAAATATAATCAATGGTGTACTCTTTTTCATCCATATTATCATTTTCAGACTGAGGTTTATATTTATAATGAGTTAGGTTTCCAAAATTATCAAACACTTCTTCAGATATTTCTTTTGTATTTCTAAACCTACCTTGTTCATTTGCCTCATATACAACAGCAATATCGCTATACTTTTTAGTGTATAAATGTATACCTATTAATGCGGATAAAATTAATAGAACGAATAAAACTAACATGAGAAATTTCTTGTTCATAGCATTTATAACCTCCTTAGATAATGCTATTTAATTTATAGCATGATATTTGAAGAAAGTCAATCTTTTGTAAATATTAAGATAGTATCTTAAATTTAAAAGTATATTCCAGTGAAGTTCCAACAGAAAATCAGTTTTGTCCCCAATAATGATATAATTGTATTTGATACTTTACTTCGGCATGCGAGGTATCATTATGCAATTGGTAATTTTATTTTCCTTTTCTGGCAATTTTGGTATTTACTTTTATAAAAATCCATAATTATCATATAATAATTTTAAAAAATGAAAATTAAAATATAAAAGCGGAAACTGGTAAAATCTACTTAATTATGAATAACTTGTCAAGCAGATGAATATAATACATATAGATATTTCTAATGAGGAGAGTAAAAATGTACGAAGAATATGTTAGGGAAGATAAAATTAAGGATAAGACAGATGAAGAGAAAAGACTAGAGTTAATAATGAGCATTATAAAAACCAAGCAAGATCTACATGATTCAAACAACAATTTTGAATATGCAGAAAATGAACTAATAGATTATTATGCATATCAGATAAAAGCTAATAAGACTAAATTGGATTATTTAATTAAAAAGGCACAGAGCAAAGGAATAATATTAGATTCTATAAATGAATTGGAAATAAGAAAAATAATGTAAACATATTTGTCCCAAATTAGGCATAAATATTAATAAAGGTGGTGTTTAATTTGGATAATAATGCAATAATAAGTTTTTTAGTGTGTATAATATGTTTATTTGTGTTTGGTAAGATATTTATATTACCATTAAAGAGCATTTTGAAATTAATAGCAAATTCGTGTATTGGAGCAGCAATTATATATATAATAAACTTAATAGGGGCTAATTTTGGATTTTACATAGGAATAAATTTAGGAACAGCAATATTTGTTGGAATTTTGGGAATTCCACGGAGCAATATTGTTGGTAATTTTAAGATTATTTGTAATACACTGTTAAAAAAAGTCACGGAAACCATATATAAAATGATTTTCGTGACTAATTTTTTAGCTTATTCAACCGTTACAGATTTTGCAAGATTTCTTGGTTTATCAACGTCTAATCCTTTATTCTTAGAAATATAGTATGCTAATAATTGCATAGGTATAACAGAAAGAATAGGAGATATTAAAGGGTTAGTTTCTGGTATGTTTATAACATAGTTAAAGTTGGAATTTGGCAAGTTTTGATTAGTAATAATTAATGTATTAGCACCACGAGAAATAACTTCTTGCATATTGCTAACGCATTTTTCTACAAGATTAGGTATTGTCATAATTCCAACAACTGTAATACCATTTTCTATTAATGCAATAGGACCATGCTTTAGCTCTCCAGCAGCATATGCTTCTGAATGTATATAAGATATTTCTTTTAATTTTAGTGAACCTTCTAAGGCAACGTGATAATCAACACCTCTGCCTAAAAAGAATATATCTTTTTGCGTATATATTTTTTTTGCAAATTCTTGTATTTCTTCTGTATTGTTTAGTAATGCAGTGATTTTTGCTGGTAAATCTAATATGTCAGATTTTAAGTGTTCTATAACTTCTTTATCTGCACTCTCTAAAATTTCAGCAAAATGTATAGCTAAAATAGCAATTAATACAACTTGTGATGTATATGCTTTTGTAGAGGCAACGGCTATTTCTGGACCTGCATGTGTATATATAGTATAATCGGCTTCGCGAGTTATAGAGCTACCTATTACATTTGATATAGACAGTGTTTTAGCTCCTTTAGATTTGGCCAACTTTAGTGCAGCAATAGTATCTGCTGTTTCACCAGATTGGCTAATGTAAATACACAAGGTTTTATTGTCTATTATAGGATCCCTATATCTAAATTCAGAAGCAATTTCTACTTCTACTGGAATTTTACAAAGCTTTTCTATAATATCTTTGCCAACTAAACCGGCATACATGGCTGTTCCACAACCAATTATATAAATTTTATTAAGACTATTCAAATAATCTTTTGATAATGTTAAATCATCAAAACTACAGTTTTCTCCTAATTTAAACCTTGAACCAATAGTTTCTCTAATTGAATTTGGTTGTTCAAAAATTTCCTTTAGCATATAATCATCAAAGCCATCTTTTTCGGCTGCATTTGCATCCCAATCAATAGTTTTAATACCTTTGTTAATCTTTGACAAACTATTATCATAAAATTCAACTTTATCTTTATATATAACGGCATATTCATTATCATTTAGTAAGTAGAATTTTCTAGTATAACTTAAAACTGCCGGAATATCAGATGCAACGAAATTTTCTGATTCTGATGTTCCAATTACTAAAGGGCTATCTTTTCTTATAACAATAAGTTTATCAGGATGAAGTTTAGATAATACCTCAATAGAATAACTACCTTTTAAATCATCACAGGCAGATTTTACTGCACGTAAAAATTTGTCATCATCTTCAATATTATTATAATAATAGTAATGAATTAAATTTGGAATTATTTCTGTATCTGTTTCAGAATAAAATGTATAGCCTTTATTGATTAAAAACTCTTTTAAAACAGCAAAATTTTCTATAATTCCATTATGTACTACTGCAAAAGTATTGCTGTTGTCAGAATGAGGATGAGCATTTTCCTTTGATGGCTTACCATGTGTTGCCCATCTTGTATGTGCAATACCAATATTTGCACTCAATTCATTTATACCATCTATGTTATATAAATTTTTAACTCTACCTTTATCTTTTAATATACATATATTATTTTTTTCTAAAACAGCGATTCCAGCTGAATCATAGCCTCTGTATTCTAGTGCAGAAAGACCATTTAAAAGTATAGGTGTTGCTTTTTGATTACCTATGTAACCTACAATTCCACACATAAAAACCTCCTTATATAAGTCAAAATTAATTTAATATTAATATATTACTACAAAAGTTAAAAAGTGTCAAAATTTTGTGGAAAAAAACGCAAAAAAGTGTTAAAATATATGATAGATTGGTTATTATATACAGATAAAATATGTTGGGAGATAAAATGTTTAATATAGAAGAAGAATTAAAAAAGTTGCCTAACAAGCCAGGCGTATATATAATGCATGACAAAGATGACAATATAATATACGTTGGAAAAGCGGTTTCATTGAAAAACAGAGTAAGACAATATTTTAGAAAAAATAAAAAAACAAAAAGAATAGAAAACATGGTTAGCTTAGTTAATTATTTTGAGTATATTGTTACAGATAATGAGGCAGAAGCGTTAATATTAGAGTGTAATTTAATTAAAAAGAATATGCCCAAATTTAATGTTTTATTAAAAGATGATAAAACATATCCATATATAAAAATAAATGTAAGAGCAGATTACCCAGAGGTTTATATTACAAGAAGGATAATAAATGATGGTTCAAAATATTTTGGACCATATGCTAATGCCGGAGCGGCTAAGGAAATGGTGGATTTTATAAAAGATAAATTCAAAATAAGACAGTGTAAAAACTTTAAATATAAGGATAGACCCTGTTTGAATTATCATATAAAAAAATGTTTTGCACCTTGCATGGGGTATATATCTAAAGAAGAATACAGAAAAAACATAGATGAAGTTATAACACTATTGGAAGGTAAAACAGATAAGATAAAAAGAAGTTTAATGGAAGAGATAAAACAAGCATCAGATAGTATGCAATATGAAAAAGCAGCATATCTTAGAGACAAAAAGTTAGCCATAGAAGCAATAACAGAAAGGCAAAAAGTATCTAATATATCAGAAAATGATATAGATGTAATAGGTATTTCAAGAAATGACTTTAAAATATGTGTAGAAATATTTTTTGTAAGAAAAAGTAAAATGCAAGGCAGAGAACATTATTTTATAGATAATTTGGAGGACGAAACAGATAGAGAGATACTTTCAAGTTTTATAAAGCAATATTACATAGACAAAACCCCTTTACCAAATAAAATAATGGTAAAAGAAACTATAGATGATAAGGAAATTATAGAACAATGGCTTACAAAGACAGCAGGAAGAAAAATAGAAATAAAGTCTCCACAAAAGGGAGAAAAGCTTAAATTAGTAGAAATGGCTGAAAAAAATGCATTAATCACATTGGAAAACAAGGAAAAAGATAAATATAATATTTTACTTGAATTAAAGGAAATATTAAATTTGAAAAAGATTCCTCAAAAAATAGAAAGCTATGATATATCAAATATAAATGGAAGTTTTATTGTTGCTGGAATGTGTGTAATGCAGAATGGGATTGTAAAGAAGAATTTATCCAGAAGATTTAAAATTAAAACAGTGTTACAGCAGGATGACCCTAAATGTATGCAAGAAGTTATAGAAAGAAGACTAAAACACTCATTAGAAAATCCTAATGGAGGATTTGGAACATTACCTGACTTAATATTTGTAGATGGAGGAATAAATCAAATAAAAGCAGCTAAAAGAGCTTCTTTAAAGTACGAGTTATCAATACCTATATATGGAATGATAAAAAATGATAAACATCAGACAAGAGCCTTGATAGACGAAAACAAAAGAGAAATAAAATTATCAGATGAATTAATGAAGGCAATTACTAATTTTCAAGATTGTGTTCATAATACAGCAATAGAATATCATAGAAAAGTTAGAAGTAAAGAGGTTACAAAGTCATTATTAGATAATATAGACGGAATTGGAGAAGTAAGAAAGACAGAACTATTAAAAAGATTTGGCAGTGTAGAGAAAATACTTAATGCTTCAGATGACGAAATTTCTCAAATAAATGGAATAAATAAAAAAATGGCTCAAAAGATAAAGGAAGAATTAGGAAAAATGTAATAAATTTGTATACGAATATATACATAAATAATTCATTGCAAGAATATATATTAATTAGGGGGGATTATTTATGGAGTATGCTAAAGATATTATATACAATTTAAAATATGACAGGCTTGTGAGCAAAAATAAAAGTAGGACAGGCAAATTAATAAAAACAATTAAAGAAAATAAATTAATAATACTATCAATAATATTATTAATTGGGTTAATTGCATTTGATTATGTACTTATAAAAAATTTTATAAAATTATTAATGATATTATGATGTATACTTAAAAGAACATAAAGGGAGTAGAAGAATGGATGTAGCAAGAGATTGGAAAGATTATGAGATATTAGATATGGCAAATGGAGAAAAACTTGAAAAATGGAAGGATGTTATTTTGGTTAGACCAGATCCGCAAATTATTTGGAAGAGTAAGAGTTTTCCAGAGAGGTGGAAAAATGCAAATGCTAGATACATTAGGAGCTCAACAGGAGGCGGAAATTGGGATTTTAACAAAAAGGTTCCTGCCAATTGGCAAGTAAAATATAAGGAGTTGATATTTAACATTAAACCTATGGGATTTAAGCACACAGGTTTATTTCCAGAGCAAGCTGTTAACTGGGATTGGATGATAAATAAAATTCAACATGCAAATAGAGATATAAAGGTTTTAAATTTATTCGCTTATACTGGTGGAGCAACGGTTGCATGTAGCTATGCAGGTGCTTCTGTGTGCCATGTGGATAGCTCGAAAGGAATGGTGACCTGGGCAAAAGAAAATATTACATCATCTGGACTTCAAAATAATCCTGTAAGGTATATTATTGATGATGTTGTAAAATTTGTTAGTAGAGAAATAAGAAGGGGTAATAAATATGATGCGATTATTATGGATCCGCCTTCTTATGGAAGAGGAACAAATGGAGAAGTATGGAAGTTTGAAGAAAACATTTCTGATTTAGTAGAACTTTGTACAAAGGTTCTTTCCGATAGACCGCTGTTTTTCCTTATTAATTCATATACAACAGGAATTTCAAGTACAGTGTTAGAGAACATTTTAAGGCTTAATATAAAAGCAAAAGGAAAATTATCTAGTGGAGAATTAGGTCTTCCTATGAAGGATTCTAATTTAGTGTTACCTTGTGGAATTTTTAGTAGGTGGGAAGAATAAAATATGGAAAAATTAAAAGTAATATTTGAGGATAATCACATTATAGTAGTAGAAAAGCCAGTAAATATACCATCACAAGGGGATAAAACTGGTGATATTGATATGATTTCTATTATAAAAGATTATCTAAAAGAAAAATATAATAAGCCAGGAAATGTGTATTTGGGGTTAGTACATAGGCTAGATAGACCTGTTGGTGGAGTTATGATATTTGCAAAAACATCAAAAGCAGCAGCTAGATTAAGTGAACAGGTAAGAGAAAAGATATTTAAAAAAACATATTTGGTAATTGCAAATGGAAAATTTGAAAAGCAGAAGCGGAATACTTGAAGACTATTTGTTAAAAAATGAAAAAAATAATATGAGCAAAACTGTAAAAGGAAACACAAAAAACAGCAAATTTGCAAGTTTAGACTATGAGGTTCTAAAGTATAATGAAGAAATAGATTTGTCATTACTTAAAATAAATTTGCATACTGGAAGGCATCATCAAATAAGGGTACAGCTGTCAAGCAGAAACCATAGTATTTATGGAGATCAAAAATATGGAGGAAGAGGGCATGGAAAGCAAATAGCTTTATGGGCATACCAATTAGAAATAGAACATCCTATTAGTAAAGAAAAAATAAAATTTACGTCTGTACCAGAGCATATTGGAAGTTGGAAAATGTTAGATGATATACAACTATAATTTAGATTATATGAAACAGCTAAAAACATATATGAAAATACGAAATATATATTTTCATATATGTTTTTTTGCGTTATGAAAACAAAATGGGAAAAATGGTTAAAGTTAGTATATTATTAAGACATAAAAAAAAGGGGGAGGTAAATGATAGAAAAATTTTGTAGTTATATTGTAAAAAGAATGAGAAATAATATGGAAGACATTGATGATGAAAGAGCGGAGGTTATCCAATATGGACTAGAATTAATAATAGGGGAAATACCAAAAGTGATATTGTTATTTGCAATAGCATTTATTCTAAAAATTGGTTGGCTAACAATGTTTGCATATATAGCAATATTACCATACAGAGCCTGCTCTGGAGGATTTCATTTAAAAACACATATAGGATGCATTATAAATACAAGTTTGTTTTATTATGGAGTTGTCTTAGCTAGCAAATATATAATTTTGCAACCAATATATAAGTACATATTAATAAGTTTAGTTTTAATATTCGGAATAATAATGATAACATTATATGCGCCGGCAGATACAGAAAACCTACCAATTATTAGCATAAAAGAAAGAAAAAGAAAAAAGATTTTTTCATATGTATTTTTAGTATTAATGCTAATATCAAGTTTATTTATAAATAATAATTCCATTTCTAATATATTGATATTTGGAGCTTTAGTACAAACACTATTTATAACAAGACTAGCATATAAAATAACAAATAATAAATATGGACATGAAGTATATAGAGCAGAAGAGCAAATAATTAGCTAATCACTCACAGATATGTGTAGAGATATAGAAAAAAAGAAAGGGGGGAATACAATGACAAAATTAATAGCAAAAATAGCAGAGAAATATGCAAAAGCAACTAATAATGCTTGCCTTATAATAGGCGTAATACATCAACCTAAAATGCCAGCATCTTTAATAAAAAAAGATTAATTTAAAATTAATATCCTTAAACGACAAAAAAATAAAAAATCAAAAGAGATTCAAAAAAATTCAACTCATAAGAGTTGGATTTTTTTTAGTATATTTCTAATTGTTGTTTAAAGTATTCATCATTTTTAGTAGTAAATAAATTTAAGTTATTGTTTCTTATTAGTATTTGTCTAACCTTCCATAATCCTAAACCAGAGTTTCCAGGTTTAGTAGAAAAGCCTTTTTCATATATCTTTTCAGTATCAACATCTTTGTTTTTATATGTATTTTCTACAATTAATAATAATCTATTTTTGTTCAAATCTTTTCTAATGGTTAAATTTATAAGTTTTTTATCACATTCTTTGGTTGCTTCTATTGCATTATCAAAAAGTATTCCTAAAATCCTTGCAAACTCATATATTTTCATATGGCTTTCAATTTCGTTTAAGTCTAAAAACACTTCTAAGTTAATCTTTATACCAAGTTCATCTGCTTTATGGTATTTACTTGCCAAAACATTGTATATTGCTGGATTATTTATAGTGCTAGGACTAAGACCTGTTAAATTATTTGTACATTGACAATCATTTAAAAGTTGTTGATAATATTTTTTTAAGCCTTCAATATCTTCTGTATCTATATATCCACCAAGTGCGTGAACTATATTATGAAAATCGTGTTTAAATGCGCGTATATTATCATGTAAAACTGTTAAGGTTTTATTATACAATTGTGACTGCTTTAAGTCTCTAGATGTTATTTCTAATTTAGAAATATTTAAAATACTATAAATACTAAGTGCAAAATATGCTAATAATCCAATAATACTTATTAAAGTAATATAAATAGGAAGAGTATTATTGTAAAAAACAATTAAATAAAACTGTGATGCGATAACAAAAACTAACAGAATTGCATTAACAACAAGGATTTTTTGTGACTTTTTAGAAATTCCTTCAAATAATTTTAAATTAACCTTGTAGTGCTTAATGATATTTGTTATTACGAAAATAATAAAATATATAAGCAAAGCTAAAGAACATCTAAGAAATGGAATAGAGACAATTAAATTGTAATCAAATTTAAATATCATGTAGAAAAATTTTGTTACAAACAATTCTAAACAAAGAGATAAAATTAATGTAAAAACCTCGGAAAGAATTCCCTTTAGGATAGATGTTTTTAATATTAAAATTACTAATGTGGGCCATAATATTGTATTTAATAAGAAAACGATAAATGAATTTGGGATTACAAAGCTAAAAAGATTTGTTAATACTCCTAAATACAATACATATTTTATTTTTTGCTTTTTATTAGCCTGGATATTTAAAACAGTAGTAAAAAATAACATGGATATAAATGCTTCTAAAAAACCAAGCGGGATTGACAATATTTTTGTTAAAGTTTCATTTGGCGTAGTTAGTGCTGTCCAAATTGTTTGGAATATTTCCATGGCTTAAAACCTCCTCAAAAGTATTTTTATATTTAGGTCCAATGTAACAAACTAGATTATTACAGAACATTATTCTATCATTAACAATGTTTTGAATATTATTAATATTTACAATATACGATTTATGACAACGAACAAAATTTGTTGGCAAACTTGGTAAAATATTAGCAAAAGAATCATATGAAGAATATATTTTTTCATGAGTCTGAAAAATCAATTTCATTCCATCTTTTTTTATAAAATAAATAGAATCATAAGTCAAAAAAGTATTACTATTAGCAAGTTTTAAGTATTTACAAGGTGTATCAGCTATATCCTCTAAGAGCCTAGAAATAGTAACCTCTAATCTTTCCACAGAAACTGGCTTAGGTAGATAATCAAATGTTTTATATCTGTACGCCATAAGACCATATTCTAAATGAGCTGTTGTAAAAATAATATAAATATTTTTATTATATTTCCTAATGGTTTCAGCTAAACCTAAACCATTAATATTACTTTTTAAATCAATATCTAAAAATATTACATCAACTGGATTATTAATAACATAAGCTAAAAAAGAATTTGGATCAACGGAAGTAAAGGTTACTTTACAGTCAAAATTATACTTAATAAATAAAGATTCAAGCATTTTTGAGAGTCTGGCAAGGATACTTTCGTTATCATCGCATAAAGCGAAATTTAACATATATTCCATCCCCTGTGCTAATAATACTTACTACTGAAAAATCGACAAAGTGTCATAAAATTAACCAAAATTTTCCAGAGTTATTTTTAATATAATCCAAAAAAAGAATATTGTCAAGGAAAAAGTAGAAAAAAGTTGTTTAGAAGTAACGCGCTGTAAATACTCTGAAATCAACACTTTCAAAATCCAAATAACATATTGAAAAAGTAGATAGTAAGCTTATATACAAATTTGAAATGTGGGGTCGAACTTGTTCGCCTCTACAACATCCGTTATAATATATATCAAATTTAATCAAAATTTATTTGAAAAATAATGAGAAAACTTATTATTTTAATAATGAAATTAAAGAAGTAAAAAATGCATATAATCCTTGACTATCTGCATATAGAATGATAAAATATATGCAGAAAACAAGAAATATATGCATATAAAAACAAATATGGTATGCAGAAAGTGAGAAAAAATGAAAAAATTTGATTATTCTTTTTTAGATAATGGACTATTACCTGCTAATTTAATAAATATTACAGGAACAATTTATTCATTGAAAGCAGGAGCAAAAATTAGGCAAGATGAATATGAAAAGATATTTACAGAATTAGAAAAAATAGCAATTGTCCAATCTGTTAAAAGTTCAAATGCTATAGAGGGAATTATAACTAGTGATGAGCGCATAAAAGAAATAGTAAATCAAAATAGTAAACCACTAAATCATAATGAAAAGGAAATTGCTGGATATAGAGATGTATTAAATGAAATACATTTACATTATGAAGATATAGAGTTTAATGAAGATACAATATTAAAGTTACATGAAATAATGATGTCATATACAGGAGTTGAAGATGCAGGAAAATATAAAGTTAATCAAAATTATGTAATTGAAGAAGATACGCAAGGAAATAGAAAGGTTAGATTCAAACCATTAGAGCCTAAAGAAACACCAATTGCAATGGAACAACTTGTATTAGCGTATAATGATGCATGTAATAATATAAATATTAATCAATTGCTTTTAATACCTTGTGTTATTCTTGATTTTCTTTGTATACATCCATTTAGAGATGGAAATGGAAGAATGTCTAGGTTGTTAACACTGCTATTATTATATAAAAGTGGATTCAATGTTGGTAAATATATTTCATTTGAAGAACAAATCAATAATAGTAAAGGAAACTATTATGAGGCATTGAGACTTTCCTCTATTAATTGGATAGAAAACGAGCAGAGTTATGTTCCGTTTATAGAAAATTTCTTATTAACATTATATATGTGTTATAAAGAATTAGACAAAAGATTTAGTGTTGTAAACAGTAATAAAATTACAAAAAAAGCAAGAATTGAAGCAACGGTGTTAAATAATTTAACTCCTATTTCAAAAGCAGAAATATGTAAGATCTTACCAGATGTAAGCCCAACAACAGTGGAAGTAGTATTAGGAACAATGGTAAAAAATAATGCAATTAAAATAATAGGAAGTGGAAGAAATACAAAATATATGAAGAAATAATTAAAATTAATTATATATTTAAATTGTAGGGTTGAACCTGTTCGCCCATGCTTCGAAGGACGAGCAATTAAAATCGCCCCTATAACATCTGCTATAGTATAAGCAAACATAAAAAAAGAAATCTACCTAAATATTGTATATCTAAGTAGATTTCTTCTTTACGTATTTATAGAAAACTAAAAGTTACGCAAAAACTATTTCATATTGTGTTCAGATTGCTCTATCATTTTTTTAACCATTTGTCCACCGATTTTACCAGCGTCTTTAGCTGATATATCTCCATTATAACCTTGCTTTAAATTAACACCTACTTCACTGGCTGTCAAAAATATATTTGGCTTGTTTGAAAGATAATAGCCATCTTGCGTTGTTACATTTCATTCAAAATTTAATCAATGTGCAAAAGCACACCTCATAAATTTTGAATTCATGTGCCTAGCAATATAACTATTCTATTTCAAACAGAAGTAAGAAAATAAGAAAGCAATCGCCTAAAAAGTACATATAAAAAGTTTTACAAAAAATATAAATTTTAATTAAAATATGATATACTAAAGGAAAATTAAAGAGAAAAATGAACAAGGAGAGATTTATGCAAGGATCTAAAATTAATTCTATGTTAACTATAGAATATATGTGTAATGAAAAAGAAAATCAATTTTTTGATAGAAAAAGTGCTAAAAAAGATATAAAAGAATTAGCTAACCATGTAGCAGGTTTCGCAAACGCAAGTGGAGGAACTTTAGTAATAGGTATTGCAGATAATGGAAAAGTAGAGGGATTTGAAGATTACAAAGAAAAATATAATAAATTTTTGAAAATAACTTCAGGTGATTATTTAAAAACTGTTCCAAAATTTGAAAATGAAACAATTGAAGTAATAAATTACAAAGGGAATAAAGATAAAATATTATTAATTCATATTAGTCCAAGTATGAATACTCTTATAAGAAATGTAAAAGATGAGGTATATTTGAGACAAGGGGATTCTACTAATAAATTGTCTGCTGACCAAGTAAAAATAATTGAATTAGATAGACACGAAATATCTTTTGAAGAACAATTAAATATTAGAACAAGTATAAACGATATTGATTTAGATATGGTTGAAATATATAAATCAGCTATAGGTGCAAATGAAAGTGAATTGTTAGATGTTTTGAGGGCAAGAAGATTTTTAATAAAAGATGATATGTCACAAAAAGAATTTTTAACAAATGCAGGAACATTATTATTTGCAAAAGATCCTTCTTTATTTTTTCCAACAGCTAGAATTAGAGTGATAAAATTTGAAGGAAAAGAAATGCAAACAGGTGCAGATTTGAACATAGTAAAAGATAAAACATTTGCATTACCATTATATAAACAAATTAAAGAAACACAGAAATTTGTTGATACACAACTTAGAGAGTTTACTCATTTAGGTACAAATGGGGAGTTTGTTACAGTGCCAGAATATCCTAAATTTGCTTGGGAAGAGGGGATAACTAATGCTGTAACTCACCGTAATTATGCGATTAGTGGTGAACATACAAAGATATTTATATATGACGATAGAATTGAAATATTAAGCCCAGGAGATTTGCCAGGAATAGTTACAGTAAAAAATATTAAAGAAAAACGATATGCACGTAATCCTATAATTTCAAGAACATTAACAGAATTGGGAGTTGTAAGAGAACTAAATGAGGGGGTTTCGAGAATTTATAGAGAAATGAGCGATTTATTTTTAGAAGACCCTGTATATATTGAAGATAAAGGCAGTTCTTTAAAACTTGTTTTGAAAAATAATATTGTAATGAGAAGCAAGAGAAAAAATGAATTATTGTTGAAAGATAACAATATTAACAAAAAATGGAAAGAGTTAAATTCTATTGAACAAAAAACTATTCAATTTATATTTGACAAAGGTGATGTTATGACACATCAGATAGCAGAATATATTGATAGAGATAGAAAAACTGCTCAAAGGATTTTGAAAAAATTAGAAAACAAAGAGTTAATTGAATGGGTTGGTACATCAAATAAAGATCCTAAAAAGATATATAGAATGAAGTAATGTCGCAGTAGTGTCGCAGTAGTGTCGCAGTAATGTCGCAGTAGTGTCGCACCTTTATAATAAATAATAATCAAAAAATACAATGTACCGTAAAAATTCAAACAAGCAAGCGTATTTTTACGATACACCGTAAAATATTAGCAAAATTATATAAATTAGGTAGGTGATGTTATGATATATTTTATAGCAGATACTCATTTTAATCATGAAAATATAATAAAATACTGTGATAGACCATTTTCCAATGCTAAAGAAATGAATGAATATATAATACAAAAATGGAATTCAGTAGTTAAAGAGGATGACATAGTATATCATTTGGGAGATGTGGGATTTGGAACTACAGAAATGTTAAAAGAATTAATAAGTAGGTTGAATGGTACAAAAATATTATTACGAGGTAATCATGATTTTAAACGTGGAGTTAATGGGTGGAAAGAAGTAGGGTTTAGTGAAGTATATAAGAAGAAAATTGAACTTGGAAATTTAATATTAACACATGAACCAATTGAGATATTAGAAGAGGGCAAAATTAATGTATTCGGACATATACATAACAAGCCATTAGGTGAAAGATTTAATAAAGAAAATCACATATGTATTTCATGTGATGTGGTTGACTATACACCACAAATAATTAATATTGAGTAACGACACCAATTAGATATGCATACTGCATATAAAACAATAAATATATGTAGGTATAATGGTAAAAAATATGTAAATTTATAAATTGACAAAAGTAAAACAGAAGAGTATAATATTACCATAAAGTGAGGAAAATTTTATGATATTAATGAAAAATACGATTAATGAAATAAATAATAGACATCATGTATGGATGAATATCACCCATACATATTAGTCGTGTTTCAAAAAAATAAAAGACTAAAACATGTATGAGTGTATAAATTATTCATACATGTTTTTTTATATAAGGAGGTTAGTTTGAAAGGATATAAAATATTAAAAGATTTAGTTAGTTTTAATACCATAAAAGATTTAGAGAATAAAGAAATAATTAATTATATAGAAAAATATCTGAAAAATTTAGGTTTTAAGACAGAGCATAAAGGAAAGTATTTAATAATGTCAATAGGAAATAATTATAAAATAGGATTTCTAGGTCATACAGATACTGTAGAATATATTGATGGATGGAATACTAATCCGTTTGAACTTACAAAAATGGATAATAGATTATATGGGTTAGGTTCTTGCGATATGAAAGGTGGAATTGCAGCACTATTAGATGCAGTTTCAAAAATAGATTTTACAAAATTAAAATATGGTATGAAGTTATATTTTACATATGATGAAGAAATTGGATTTAGTGGAATTTATGATATTGTGAAAACAAATGAAAAATTTCCTGATGTAATGATCTTTGGTGAGCCTACCAATAATGAGATGCTAGTGGGAAGCAAAGGATTACTGGAATATGAGTTAAGTTTCAAGGGAATTAAGGCACATTCTAGTAACCCTGCAAAAGGTAAAAGTGCTAATATGAATGCAGTAAAATTATTATGCGAATTAGAAGAATTTTATAATGAAAAGATTAAAAAATATAAACAAAACAGCTACGAAGTACCATATACAACAATGAATATTGGAACAATAAACGGAGGTAGTGCAAAAAACTCTGTTTCAGCAAACTGCGAAGTCAGTATAGATTTTAGAATTGCAAATAAAGATCATATAAAAATAATTAAAGATGAAATAGAGTATTTGGCACAAAAATATGAGTGCATAGTAAATCTTATAGAGGAGATAAAACCATTCATAGATAGCTTTGAATTTATAGAAAAAATAAAAACAGCTAATTTTATGACAGAAGCAAGTTTTGTTCAGAAATCAAGTAGAATTATATTAGGTGTAGGACCTGTAACTGCCCACGAGGTTAATGAATATATAACGGAAGAAAGCTATAATAAACTAATTGAACAATATAAAGATTTAATAATTAAGGTTTGTAAATAGTTAAAAATAAAGGAAAAGATATTTTACTGAATATAAATGATTGTTGGAAAATAAATTTAGTAGACCAACTCTATGAAATAAAAATTTGACATTTATAATTTTGTGTGATATATTTAGGTCAGTTATAAGAAAAAATGTTTTTTTTGTATAGATAATTATGCCTAAAAAGTGTTAGCAAAAAGTTAAGTAAAATTCAGGTAAGTATTGCAAAATACAGGTTTTGCAATACTAACTTTATGCTTAAAAAGTGTTTAACAAAAAAATTCCAAATAAGTTTATTAGAGAATATGATAAAAAAGTCATATTCTTTTTTAGTTGGAAAAATCTGTTATTGAGCAGAGAGATAAAGGAGGGGATAAGGTACTTTAAATAAAAAATATAATGGCACAAAATCGAATGTCAGGCGTACACACCTCGTCTATAAACAAAATAGTTCATTACCTATTAACACAAATGTTAAAGATATAATATATAATAATAAAATAAATTATAATAATTGGAAATACAAGAGTGATAGAGATTATAGCAATTTTGATTTTAGTAAATTTTATGCAAATAAACTTTAACAATTTCATAACAATATTATGAAATATATGGTAAATGCATATTTTTGATGTTATAATTATTATGTTATTGAAAGTAAAATAAGTAAAGGAGATTTTTACGATGAATAAAAGAAAAGATTTAGAAAGTAGGTTAAAGATAAGAAGTTATGCTTGCAAAACTATTACAACGAGATAGAACGCCATAGGTTGTAATAGTAAAATGGCAATTATATCTCGTTATTTAGAAAAAATAAATAATAAGGAGATATAAAAAATGATAGAAATAGAATTAAATAAGATCAAGAAAAATTATGGTTTAAAAAATATTTTAGATGGATTTAGTTTGGAACTAAAAACAGGAGAAAGAGTTGCTCTAATTGGGCAAAATGGAAGCGGAAAATCTACAATTTTAAAAATAATAGCAAAACAGGAAAGCGTAGATAGTGGAACTATTAATATAAGAAATGGAGCAAAAATCGGAATATTAAATCAAATATATGAAAATGAAAAAGAAGATATTTCAGTAGAAAAATTCTTGTATAAAAGTTTTGAAGAGATTTTAAAAGTTGAGAAAAAACTTAACAAACTAGAAACTCAGATGTCAACCGAAGTTGATGCAGATAAGCTGGAAAAAATAATTAACGAATATGGTAGAATGCAGGAAAGATTCTCATTAATGGGTGGATATGAAATTCAGGAAAGGTTTAATAAAATATGTTCTAGATTTTATATTAATAAAGAACTTTTAAAACAAAGCTATAATCTTTTGAGTGGAGGAGAAAAAACAAGAGTAAATCTTGCAAAATTATTATTAACTCAGCCGGAGATATTGTTGTTAGATGAACCAACAAACCATTTAGATATTCATTCTTTAGAATTTTTAGAAGAATTAATTCTAAAGTATAAAGGAACAGTATTAATAGTTTCTCACGATAGATATTTTTTAGATAAAGTGATCAATAAAACTGTATTATTAGAAAATGGCAAAGAAAACATATATTACGGAAATTATTCATATTTTCTAAAAGAAGATGAAAGAAGAACTTTAGCTCAATTTGAAAATTATAAAAATCAGCAAAAGCAAATTGAAAAAATGAAAGAGTCAATACTAACATTAAGAAAATTTGGAGATTTAGCGGGAAATGAAATGTTTTTTAAAAGAGCAAAAAACATAGAAAAGCGATTAGAGAAAATGGAAATTATAGATAGAGTTGATTTAAATAAGAAGTCATTAGATTTAAAGTTCAATATAAAAAAAAGGTCTGGAAATGATGTTTTAAAATTAGAAAATGTAGAAAAGAAATTTGATCAAAAAGTAATTTTTAAAGACGCTAATTTAACTTTGAATTATGGAGAAAAGGCTGCATTAATTGGGAAAAATGGAAGTGGAAAATCAACATTAATAAAAATGATTTTAGGTCAAGACACTAATTTTCAAGGTGAACTTAAATTAGGAACATCAATAAAAATAGGTTATATTTCTCAAAATATAATTTTTGAAGATAATGAAAAGACAGTTTTAGATTATTTTTTAGAAGGGAATAATTTGTCAGAAACAGAAGCAAGAAGTAAACTTGCTAAATATGGTTTTAGACAAGAAAATGCATTTAAAAGAATTGGAAAATTATCTGGTGGAGAAAAAGTAAGAATAATACTAATGAAATTAATTCAAAGAGATATTAATTTTTTAATATTAGATGAACCTACAAATCATATTGATATAGATACAAGAGAAATATTAGAAGAAGCATTAAAAGAATATAAAGGAACAGTGTTATTTGTTTCTCATGATAGATTCTTTATAAATGCTATTGCAAATAGAGTTCTGAATATAGAAGACTACAAAATAAAATCATATTATGGGAATTATGATGATTTTACAATGAAAAATATTATCTAAATGGACTAAAAGATGGAATCAAATTAATGAGTGAAATAAGAAGATAAATAGAAAAACAAATGTGAATTAAGTTTTACATTTGTTTTTTTTTGGCTCAAAATTTAAGATATCTAAATGGTATCGCAAAAATAAAAGAGTATACGGCTAAAAACCACGTTTTTAGGCTGTAGCGGGGAGTCGGGGTGACTCCCTGTTCCTGCAAATTATCCGTAGGGATAATTTTGAAAGAGAAGAGGTGAAAAAAGTGGATAAAAATAAAAAGGAAAAGTTGATGCCAGTAGTAGTAAGAATATCACAAGAGAAGAAAAATAAGCTAAAAGAATTATCAGAAAAACAAGGCAAAAAAGAAGCTGATATAATACGAGAAGGCATAGAAAGAATGATTAATATAAGCATGTATAAAAGTGATTTAGATTATATCTCTAGCAAAATAAAAGAATCTATAAATGTAGACTTGAAAAAGTTTTATGAGTCTCAAAGGAAAATGCAGGCAAAATTATTAAGGACACAAGTAATAAATACATATATGAATAATGAAATATGTGAAAAAGTATTAGGTGATGTATACAATCAAATGTTTAAAGAGATATTATGGAATGCAAGAAAAAAAGCAAATTATTATATTAAGAGAGATGATGAATCAGAAAAAGATATTGATTTATTTGACTTCTATGATATAGCAGGAGCTATTGGGGATTTAAAATATAGAAATGAATAGAGTTGATGATTTTTATTTACCAATAAATGTATATATTCTGCTGTCGAGCGGAATAATAAGTGTAGGTGATACTTAATGAATAATGGTAAAGAAAAAATTAAAGAAAATACAAAAGAAGAGTATAAAGTAAACTACATTTTTGCTGAAAACTCTAAAATAAATATAAACGAAATATTAAAAAATTCGTTTTTATTGTCTTTGAAAGCTGAAGGGAAATAAAACCCTCAGTCGCATAAATGCGACTGCTTCCTTATTTAAGGGAGGTGGCAGGCGAAGCCTGACGGAGGATTTTAAAATAATGTAAAAAATCGCCTAAAATTATAACTAATTCTTAGAATGTATGTTATAATTAATTAAGGCGATTGCTTAAAGGGAGGGATTAAATGTATAATGCATTACCAATAAGCAATCAAAAGACAAAAAGTTTTAGAGTTGGTCTTTATATAAGACTTTCTAGGGAAGATGGTGATAAAGAAGAGAGTTCTAGTGTAACAAATCAAAGAGAAATACTAAAAAGGTATGTATCCGAACAACCAAACTTTTTCATTGTGAAAGAATATGTTGATGATGGCTGGACAGGAGCTAATTTTGACAGACCAAAATTCAAAGAAATGATAGCAGATATTGAAGCGGGTATAATCGATACTGTTATTACAAAAGATTTATCAAGACTTGGAAGAGAAAGATTAGGTGTAGGACATTATACGGAAATATATTTTCCAGAGCATAATGTAAGATATATTGCGCTTCTTGATAATATTGATACCTATTTTGATGCAGGAATGAACGACATGGCACCTTTTAAAGGGGTAATAAATGACATGTATGTAAGAGATATTTCTAAAAAAATACGAAGTTCTTTAATTGAAAGAAAAAAGGCTGGGAATTTTTTAGGAGTAACAGCACCATATGGATATCAAAAAGATCCGAATAATAAATTTCATTTAATAATAAACGAAAAAGAAGCGGAAGTTGTAAAAAGAGTATTTAGATTATATCTTGAAGGAAATGGTCTAACAAGGATTGCACAAATATTAACAAAGGATGGAATTCCAGTTCCTGGTGAATCAAGAGATATTGGTAAAACAAGAAGAACTGCACTATATAGTTCTTGGAAGCAAACAACTATTAGAAGAATATTAGATAATAGAGTATATTTAGGAGAACTTGTACAATTTAAAAGAAGAAAAATAAATTATAAATCTAAAAGAAGAATAACTGTACCAGAAGAAGAAAGATATATTTGCAGGGGAACACATGAAGCCATTATTGATGAAGAAAGTTTTAACGCAGTACAAAACATATTAAAAAAGAACAAATCTTTTAAAGGTTCAAAACATGATTATTTATTCAAAGGTTTATTATTCTGTAGTGAATGTGGTGCAAGATTAAATGTGACATATTCAAACTATGCATTAAAAAGGTACGGAGAATATAGATACACAACCATTTGTTATAGTTATTCAAGATTATATAGTGATATTTGTACAAGACATTCGAACAGCATACCAGAGCTTGAAGAAGTTTTAATAAAGCACATAAAAGAAGTTTGCAGTAGATATATTAATGAAAATTTACAAGATGAGTTAATAAGTATGGCTAAAAAACAAAAACAGTTTGAATTAAAACAAATAACCAATGAAAAAAAATTAGAAACATTAGAACAAAAAATATCAGATATTGGATTATATATTAAAAACCTATATATGGACAAAGTAAAAGGCGTAGTAAGCGAAAATGATTATGTATCTTTAGTAGCAGATTTTACGAAAGATAGAGATAACTTAATAAAAGAAAAAGAAGAGCTAATAAAGATTATAAATAATCAAAAACCACAAATTGATGAAACTGCTAAAATAGAAAAACTTGCAAAAGAATTTTTATCATTAGAAAAGCCTACAAAGCAATTACTAAATGAATTGATAGAAAAAATAACAATATCTGAAAATAAAAAAATAAATATTTATTTTAAATTTAATGAATTAAATGAAATGAAAGAAATAAAAAAGAAAATAGCATAAATAAAAATAAAGTAGCTAGTAGATAGTAGTGTTTAAATATATTTTTAACACACATATCGCTAGCTACTTCATATTTGAATTTATTAAGTGCTTCTCTTGCTTCTGGAACTACAGATCTATTACTGTTATTTGTCATGTTTTTCACCTCCTAGAATGTGTTTACTTATTTTAATAAAAAAACATTTTGTTTTTTCAATATATATATTGCTCAATAAATAAAAAAATAAACTGGTAATTTTTGTTGAATTTTATTGTAAATAAATATTGATTAATGATATAATACTAAAATTATAAACAAAGGAAGTGGTAGACAAAATGTATAAATTAATTGCAGTAGATTTAGATGGAACTCTTCTAAATTCGTATAGTCAAGTTTCAGAAAAAAACAAACAAGCAATAAAAAATGCAAAAAATAAGGGGATAGAAGTTGTACTGTGTTCTGGTAGAGGATTTGCATCTGTAAAAAGTATTGCAAATGAAACAGAAGCAAATAACTATGCTGTTTGCGGAAATGGAGCATTGGTTTATAACATAAAAAATCAAAAAATAATGTATAATAATTTTATAGAAAAAGAAAAAGTATTACAAATAATACAAATATGCGAAGAAAACAGTATATATTATAGTATATGTACAACTCAAAATATTATAGCAAAATCTTTAAACTATAATGTGCTTTTTTATCATCAAGAAAACGAAAAAAAACCAGATGATCAAAAAACAAATATTAATGTAGTACAAGATATTTATAAGTATATAAAAGATAGGGAGAAAGAAGACTATTTAAAAATAAGCATTTGCGATGAACATAATGTAATATTTAATGGAATAATAAGAAAACTTAGAACAATAAATAAAATTGATGTTTTAGATGTTGCGCACATGTCAAAAAAAATTATAAAAACACGGAACAGAAGAAACGGAAATAAACTATTATTATACAGAAATAACGAATCAAAATGTAAACAAATGGCAAGCGTTGGAGCATTTAATTAAAGAATTAAACATAAAAACAGAGGAAACTATAGCAATAGGAGACAATGTAAATGATATACAAATGATAAAAAATGCAGGACTAGGAATAGCAATGGATAATAGTGCTGACTATATAAAACAATATGCAGACTATATAACCACAGATAATAACCTAGATGGTGTTGCAGAAGCAATAAATAAATATATTGAATAAAAAAAATAAAAATGCACTAAACTATTAAAAGAGAGGTGCATTTTTTATGAAAGAAGATAAAGATAAAATAATTAAAGAAGACACAACAAAATATGGAGAATTTGTTTCATCATATTTTGAATGGATAACGCCAGATGAGCAAAAACAAAAAGCAAAAGAGTTAGAACAACTAGGCAAAAAAGATAAAAAATAAAGCAAATATAATTTTAAAAAAATATAAATAAACTATTGACAACAAAAAAAAAGGTAGTATAATATAAATATAGGTCAAAGAAAGTCAAAGTCAAAAGGAGGCGATGAGGTGCGAATAGCAGATATGATAGAAGAATTTATAAAAGACTTATTTGAAGAAGAAAATTATATAGAAATACAAAGAAATGACCTAGCTGAGCATTTTAACTGTGTTCCATCTCAGATAAATTATGTAATTGCAACAAGGTTTAAACCTTCTCAAGGTTATTATGTAGAAAGCAAAAGAGGAGGAGGAGGATATATAGGCATAAAAAAAATAAATATAACAAAAAGCAATTCGCTTATGCATACAATAACAAGCATAGGTGATAGTTTAACAGCACAAGAGGTGGATATATTTATAAGCAACTTATTATCTTATAAAATGATAGAAACTAAAGAAGCAAAGCTTTTAAAGGTGGCAACAAGTGATAATGTATTAAATGTGCCACAAAATATAAAAGACAATTTAAGAGCGCGAATATTTAAAAATATGTTATTAAATTTAATTAATGATTAGGAGGTAGATAATATGTTATGTCAAAATTGTGGAAAAAATGAAGTGAATTTTAAATACACACAAGTAGTAAATGGGGTAAAAAAAGAAATGGCTTTATGTGAAAAATGTGCAAAAGAATTAGGCTTAGAGAATATGGATTTTAATATTCCAATAAATTTTTCTAGTTTTTTAGGAGATTTCTTTGGAGATTATGATGAGAATTTTTTGCCAAGCTTTACACAAAGTAATGCACTAAAATGCACAAACTGTGGAATGACATATGACGAATTCGTTGATAAAGGAAAATTTGGATGTGAAAATTGCTATAATGTATTTGAAAACAGAATTGATCCTGTTTTAAAAAATATACATGGATGCAATCAACATGTAGGAAGAAATAGCAAATTTATAAATAAGGCTAGTGAAAACCATAGTAAAACCGAGGAAAATACAATGCAAAATGATGAACAACATAGTAAACTAAAAAAACTTAATGAAGATTTAAAACAAGCAATAAAAGAAGAAAAATACGAGGAAGCTGCTAAGATAAGAGACGAAATAAAAAAGATAAATGATAAATAGAGGAGGAGAGGCTTATGATAAATTGGTATTTACAAAATGGAAAAGATTCAGATGTAGTTATTAGTTCAAGAATTAGACTTGCAAGGAATTTAGCAGATTTTCCATTTAAGGAAAAAGCAAAAACAAAAGATTTAGAGCAAGTGTTAAAAACTATAAAAGAAATAACGCCAAGCATAGGTTATGACATAAAATATATAGAATTAAAAAATATAGATGATGTTACCAAAATAAGTTTAATAGAGAAACATTTAATAAGTCCTGAATTTGCCTCAAATGAAAATGGTGCAATATTAATAAATGAAGAAGAAAATATTTGCATTATGATAAATGAGGAAGACCATATTAGAATACAAGTATTTGCTTCAGGGCAAGAATTAGAAAATTTATTGAATTTAGCAATAGAATTAGACGAAAAAATAGATGGATTAGTAAAATATGCTGTGAACAAGAAGTATGGCTATTTGACATCATGCCCTACAAATGTTGGGACAGGTTTAAGAGCGTCTGTTATGGTACATTTACCAGCATTAACCTTAACAGGTAATATAAGTAAAGTATTAAATGTAATAAATAATTTTGGAATGAATATTAGGGGAATATATGGAGAAGGAACTCAAAGCCAAGGAAATATATACCAAATATCTAATAATCAATCATTAGGTTTAACAGAGAAGGAAATTATTAAAAACATAAAAACAATAACAGAAAAAGTAATAGAACAAGAAAGACTTGCAAGAAAGTATTTAGCAAAAAGACAAATAGACTTAGAAGACAAAGTATACAGAGCGTATGGAATATTAACAAATGCTAAAAAAGTATCTTCAGAAGAATGTAGAAAATTACTATCTGACATAAAATTAGGAACAGATTTAGGAATTATAAGAGAACTAAATGATGCAAAAGTAAGCAAATTAGAGTTATATACAAAACCTGGAAATTTACAAAAATATTTGGGAAAAAAGTTAGATGCATATGAAAGAGATATACAAAGAGCAAAAGTTATAAAGCAAATAATAAATAGTTAAAATTATATAATGAAAGGAAGGTGTCTAAAATGACATATAAATTTACAAATAGAGCAGAAAAAGCATTGGAAATAGCAAATGAGTTAGCAATAGAATTAAATCACAACTATATTGGAACAGAGCATTTACTATATGGGTTAGTAAATGAAGGAACTGGAGTTGCAAGTAAAGTGCTAGAAATGCAAGGCGTAACTTCTGAAAAAGTATTAGAAGAAATAGAAATGCTTATTGGAAGAGGAAATGAAGAACAGGAAAAAACAGAAACAGTTGGATTTACACCAAGAACTAAAAGAGTTATAGAGAATGCATTTAGAGAAGCAAAAAGATTAGATTCGGAATATATAGGAACAGAACATTTATTGATAGGAATAATGAAAGAGGGAGACAGTGTAGCAGTAAGAATAATGTTAGACTTAAATGTAAACCCTCAAAAATTATACAATGAAATAGTGAAGTTAGTGAATGAAGACGAAAACAGCAGCATAAATTCAACACAAACAAATAATAAAAATTTGGGAAGCTATAACCAAACACCAACATTAAACCAATTTGGTACTGACTTGACAAAGCAAGCAATAGAGGGAAAATTAGATCCTGTAATAGGAAGAGCAGATGAAATACAAAGAGTTATACAAATTTTATCAAGAAGAACAAAAAATAATCCATGTTTAATAGGAGAGCCAGGTGTTGGTAAAACAGCAGTAGTGGAAGGATTGGCAGAAAAAATAATAGCAGGAGATGTACCAGAAACTTTAAAAAATAAAAGAGTTGTAAGTGTAGATATATCTAGCATGGTAGCGGGTGCTAAGTACAGAGGAGACTTTGAAGAAAGAATAAAAAAATGTTTATCAGAAGTTAGAAAAGTTGGAGACGTAATATTATTTATAGATGAAATTCATACAATAGTAGGTGCTGGTTCAGCAGAAGGAGCAGTAGATGCAGCTAATATTTTAAAACCATTGCTAGCAAGAGGAGAAGTACAGGTAATAGGTGCTACTACACTAAATGAATATAGAAAATATATAGAAAAAGATGCTGCGTTGGAAAGAAGGTTTAGTCCAGTAAATGTTGGAGAGCCAACTCCTGATGAAACAATAGAAATACTAGAAGGAATAAGAGACAAATATGAGGCACATCACAATGTTAAAATAACAAAAGAAGCAATAGACTCTGCAGTTAAACTATCTGTTAGATATATTAATGATAGATTTTTGCCAGATAAAGCAATAGATTTAATAGATGAAGCTGCATCAAGAGTAAAGATGAGGAATTATACAAAGCCAGAAGGTATAAAAAAGCTAGAAGACAAAGTTGCAAGTATTGACAAAGAAAAAGAAGAAGCGGTAAGAGTTCAAGATTTTGAGAAGGCAGCAAGCTTAAGAGATAAAGAGAGCGAAGCAAAAAAGAAATTAGAAAAAGAAAAACAAAAATGGGAAGACAAAAATACGAAGAGTGTTTCTGAATTAACAGAAGAAGACATCGCAGAAGTAATATCAAGCTGGACAGGAATACCTGTTAAAAAATTAACACAAGATGAAAATGAAAAATTAAAAAATCTTGAAAAAACGTTGCATGAGAGAGTTATTGGTCAAAACGAAGCTGTAGAGGCAGTTGCAAAAGCAATAAGAAGAGGAAGAGTTGGTTTAAAAGACCCTAATAGACCAATAGGTTCATTCTTATTTTTAGGCCCAACAGGTGTTGGTAAAACAGAACTTTCAAAGGCATTAGCAGAGGCATTGTTTGGCAATGAAAATGCAATGATAAGAATAGATATGTCAGAATATATGGAGCCACATTCTGTATCTAAACTAATTGGCTCGCCTCCAGGATATGTAGGGTTTGATGAAGGTGGACAATTAACTGAAAAAATAAGGAGAAAACCATATTCGGTAATATTGCTAGACGAAATAGAAAAGGCACACCCAGATGTAATGAATATGCTATTACAAATATTAGATGATGGACGTTTAACTGATGCTCAAGGAAGAACAGTAAACTTTAAAAACACTGTAATTATAATGACATCTAATATAGGAGCAAGGTTAATTACAGATAAAACAACATTGGGATTTGCAAGCGAAGGCAATAAAAAAGATGAAACACAAAAAGAGTATGAAACAATAAAGAAAGATGTAATGGGAGAATTGAAAAAACAATTTAGACCAGAATTTATAAACCGTATTGATGAAATTATAGTATTCCATAAACTAAACAATGAGGACATTAGAAAAATAATGGATATAATGTTAAATCAATTAAAAAACAGACTAACAGAACAAGAAATAGACATAGAAATAGATGAAAGCGTAAAACAATTACTTATAGAAAAAGGAACAGATATAAACTATGGTGCAAGACCATTAAAAAGAACAATACAAAATGTATTAGAAGACAAGATTGCAGAAGCAATGTTAGATGGAAAAATAAAACCGGGAAAAGTTGCAAAAGTAATAGCAAAAGACGGAGAAGTGCAAATACAATAAAAAAACCAATGATATATATTGACAAGGAACCTTCTCATGAGGTATAATAAATTGCATATGGTGAGAAATGGACACTAATAAATAGAAAGTTTATCCCACACGTAAAAGTGTAATTACTGAAGGGAGGGAAATATATATGTCAGAGGTTAAAGTTAATAATGGAAATATAGAGGATGCCCTAAAAAGATTTAAAAGACAATGTGCAAGAAATGGAGTATTGCAAGAAGTTAGAAAAAGAGAGCATTACGAAAAACCAAGCGTAAAAAGAAAGAAAAAATCAGAGGCAGCAAGAAAAAGGAAGTTTTAATAAATAAGAAGGAGGTTAAAAGTATAAAAGTCTTTTAACCTCTTTACTTTTGAAAATGAGGAGGAAATAATTATGTTAAAAGAAAAATTGTTAGAAGATTTAAAAGAATCTATGAAAGAAAAAAATACAATTAGAAAAAATGTTGTTCAAATGGTAAGAGCTGCAATATTACAAGTAGAAAAAGATAAACATATAGAAGTTAGCGATGACAAAATAGTTGAAATAATTGCAAAAGAGGCAAAAAAGAGAAAAGACTCATTAGAAGATTTTCAAAAAAGTGGTAGAGAAGATTTAATAGAACAAATAAATAAAGAAATAGAAATATTAAATGAATATTTGCCAAAGCAATTAACACAAGAAGAACTTGAACAAAAAATAAAAGAAATAATAGCAGAAGTAGGTGCAACATCTATAAAAGATATAGGTGTTGTAATGAAAACTGCAAAAGAAAAAATAGGTGCAACAGCAGATGGAAAAGCAATAAACGAAACAGCCAAAAAAATATTAGGATAAAACTATAAAAAGAAAAAATTTAAAACTTGTATAAATATTCCTAAATATATTATAATAATAGAAGAAAATTAATAGGGAGGCAAGGTGTAATATGAATTATAACAAACAAGAAATTAAAAGAGGAATAACTTTACACCAAATAAATACAAATAACTTTAAAACAAATTTATATGCTATATTTTTAGCAACTCCAATTACAAGAGAAAATGTTACAAAAGATGCTGTCATTTCAGCAGTACTAAGAAGAGGCACAAATAATATAAAATCACAAGAATTAATAAGTCAAGAATTAGAATCAATGTATGGTGCAAGTTTTGACTGTGGAATAGAAAAAACAGGAGATAATCATGTATTCAAATTTTATTTGGAATCATTAAGTGATGAATTCTTACCTGCAAAAGAAGACCTGTCAAAAAAAAGTATAGAAATTTTATTAGATATAGTATTTAATCCACTAATTGAGAATGGTGGATTTAAAGCTGAATATGTAGAGGGCGAAAAAAATAATATAAAACAAATAATAGAATCTAAAATAGATAATAAAGGACAATATGCATATGACAAATGTATAGAAGAAACATTTAATGGGAAACCATATGGATTATACAAATATGGATATATAGAGGATTTAGAGAAAATAACGCCACAGAATTTATATGAATACTACAAAAAGATGATATCAAAATGCAAGATAGATATATTTTGCTCTGGAATAACGGAAAACATAGAAAAAGATATAAAAGAAAATAAAAATATACAAAAGGTAAATGAGAGAAAACCTAATTGCATAATTGGAACAACTGTAGAATTACCTGTGCAAGAAACCAAAACTGTTCAAGAAAGTATGCAAGTGTCACAAGGAAAGCTAGTTATAAGCTTAGATGTGGATAGTAAAATAGAAAATTTAAGCTATGTAGCTTCTGTTTATAATGCAATTTTAGGAGGAGGAGCTAACTCAAGGCTATTCCAAAATGTTAGGGAAAAAGAAAGTCTGGCATACACTGCAGGTTCAAGCTACTTAAAACCAAAAAATATGATATTTATTAGATGTGGAATAGAAATACAAAATTATAATAAAGCATTAGAAACCGTAAAAGTTCAGTTAGACGATTTAAAAAATGGAAAGATAGAAGAAGAAGATATAGAAAATGCAAAAAAATTAATAATAGCCTCTGTTAAAAGCATAACATCAGAACAAGATACAGAAATAACGTATTACTATGGGCAAGAATTGGCAGGAACACTTATAGAGATATCAGATTATGAAAATAAAGTTAATGCAGTAACAAAGGAACAAATACAAGAAATTGCAAACAGTGTAAGCATAAATACAATATATTTTCTTAAAGATTAAAAGAGCTTGTTTATAAAAAACAAGAAAGGAATGAGAACAAGAATGAAGATTATTGAAAGCTTAAGAATTAAAGAAAAAGCCTATGTAGAGACTTTAGAAAATGGGCTAAAAATAATAATAATCCCTAAAAACAATACAAACAAAAAATATATAATATGGGGAACACATTTTGGATCAATAGACAATCATTTTATAATGCCAAAAACAGGAGAAGAAGTATATATTCCAGATGGTGTTGCACACTTTTTAGAACATAAAATGTTTGAACAAGAAAACGGAAAAAACAGTTTAGATGTTTTAATGGCATTAGGATTAGATGCAAATGCATATACAACAAATGACCACACAGCATATTTATTTGAATGTACTGATAATTTTTATCAGGGATTAGATGAACTTATGAATTATTTGCAAAATCCGTATTTTACAGACGAAAATGTCGAAAAAGAAAAAGGTATAATAGGGCAAGAAATAAAAATGTATGAAGATGATCCAAGCTGGCAATTATATATGAATGCATTAGATTGTATGTATAAAAATAACCCTATAAAAATAGATATAGCTGGAACTATAGAATCAATATCTAAAATAACACCAGATGTATTATACAAATGCTATAATACATTTTACAATCCTGCAAACATGACTATGGTGGTATGCGGAGATTTTGAACCAGAAAAAATATTAGATGAAATAAAGAAGCGACTTATAAAAAAGGAAAATCAAGGGGAAATAAAAAGAATATATCCTCAAAAAGAAAAAGAAATAAATATGCCATATAAAGAAAGCAAAATGGAAGTTAGCATGCCAGCGTTTATAGTAGGATACAAAGATGTGCAAGGAGAAGAATACAATCCAAGAATTGCAGTAAAAAAACATATTGCAATAGAAATATTGCTAAATATGATAATAGGAAAAAGTTCAAATTTATATAAAGAGTTATATGAAAAAGGTATTATTTTATCAGAACCAGGTTTAGACTATGAATTTACGGACCAGTATGCACATATACTAATATCTGGACAATCAAACAATCCACAAGAGATACAAAAAAGAATAAAGGAAACAGTAAAAACATTTAGAGAGAATGGATTAAATGAACAGCATTTTGACAGAATTAGAAAAAAAGTATATGGAGATTATGCTATAGAGTATAATAGTGTAGGCAATATAGCTAGAATGTTCTTAGCAGATAATATGAAAGGAATAAATAGCTTTGACTATATAGATGACTATAAAACGGTAACAAAACAATATGTAGAGGAAATTTTAAAAGATATATTCAAAGAAGAAAATATGGTATTGTCAATTGTTAAATAATATATTAAAATAGGAATATAAAATAACTTTATAAGTTATTTTGTAAAACAATAGAAGAAAAGGATGAAAAGAGAGAATGAACACAGTAGAATTTCCACTATTAAATTTAAAACTAGAATTATCAGAAGTCGCAATAAAAATATTTGGCTTAGGAATAAAATGGTATGCTATAATAATAGTCTTTTGTATTATTATGGCATTGGTTTGGTGTAAATTCAGGTCGGAAAAATACAACATAGATTTTGACGAAATATTAAGTTTATTTATTATATTAATTCCAACTGTAATTATTTGTGCAAGATTGTATTATGTACTATGTAATTTGAACTATTATTTGAGTAATCCAATCCAGATAATAAATATTAGAGGTGGAGGGCTTGCTATTTATGGCGGAATAATAGGCGGAATAATAGCATGCTACATATTTTGTAAAAAGAAAAATATAAATATACTTAATTTATTAGACTGCATAGCACCAATATTAGCACTTTCACAAGGAATTGGAAGATGGGGCAACTTTATAAATGTAGAGGCTTATGGTACTGAAACAAATTTACCATGGAAAATGGGAATAATAGAGGACGGAGTAAAAAAATTTGTACATCCAACATTTTTGTATGAATCATTAGGAACTATAATTATATTTGTAATATTGGCAGTTTTACAAGACAAAAGGAAATTTGAAGGTCAAATAGCATATATGTATTTAGCATTATATTCTCTATTAAGATTTTTTATAGAAGGAATAAGGGCAGATAGTTTAATGGCATTTAATATAAGAATTTCACAAATATTGTCACTTATAATTTTTGTATTATCTATTGGAATTATAGTACAAAATATAATAAGAAAAAAACAAACGTCGAAAAAAGACGAATAATGTTGAAAAAAATCACTCGAAAAACCGGCTAAAAGCCTAAAAATCAACAAAAATAGTTGACTTGAATGTAAAAATATGGTATTTTAGATATATACAAAAGAAAAAACATAAAAAAAGGAGAGTGATTGTATGTTAAATGAAGAAATTTGTAAACTAAGGGATGAACTAAATAACAGCATTACATCCGGGAAAGATTATAATGAGATATACGAGATAAGTACAGAGCTAGATAGACTAATAGCTATGTACTATAGAAAAAGCATAAAAGACGGGCCTAAAAGAAAAAGAAGAATAAGGGAAAAATTGTTTAGTATTGTAATAGCATAAAATAAATTAGGAAGGAAGTTAAAAAACCTTCCTTTTTTCAGGATTATGCGCAAAATAATTAACAAAAAAGTTTACATTAAAAAGTACATGTGTTATAATTTCAGATAATAAGAGGTGAAAAAATGAATCAAATTCTTTACGTAGGCGAAAATAAAGGAAATGGACCAAAAGCAATAAAAAGCATTGTGAAATTTTTTGCAATAGTAATAATAGTATTTGGAATTATCTTAATGGGAAAAGGTTCATATGCAATATATAAAAATATAGAAATTAACAGTGGAGATAATATACCAGTAGTATATATGGATAGGGTTAACAATACGGTTGTAATAAAAGCTGAAGATAACATAGAAATATCAAAATTAATATACAGTTGGAATAAGGGAGAAGAAACTATATTACTTCCAAACAGCAAAAAGGTAGAAGAAGTAGTATTACTTCCAAATGAAAATAGTGTGTTGAATGTTACTATAGTTGATACAAAAGGTAAAGAAACAAAATTTATGCAAGAATGGAATATCGAAGGAACAGATATAAGAAAACCAGAAATAGAAATAACAACAGATGAAGATATTAGAAAAATAACAATTATTGCAAGAGATGAAACAGAAATAAATTATCTAATATATAAATGGAATGAAGAAGAAGAAATAAAAATTAATGCAACAGAAAATGACAAATTGAAAATTCAAGAAACAATAGATATGATATTAGGGGAGAATAAGCTAACAGTTAAAGCAGTAGATAAAAATGGAAATACAGAAACATTAGAAAAAACGATAATAATTTCATCTAAGCCTGTTATAGCTATAAAGCAAAGCAATGGCAAACTAGCAGTTACAATAAATGATGAAGTTGGAATAAAAAAGGTAACATTAAATATTAACGGTCAAACATATGGAGGAAATTACTCAGGAAAGAAACAATTAAAATTAAATGTGCCATTAAAAAAAGGCAATAATACAATAAGCATAACAGCAATAAATGAATCAGATTTAGAGCAAAAAGTAGTAAGAGAATTTACGTATAAACAATAGAAAAGAGGGAGAAAAATGATACAAGAAGTCTATTTAATAGATAACGAAGATGATATAAAAAACAAATTAGAAGTAATGTTTGAAAATGAAAGTGACTATAAATTTAAGAAAGCTAATACAAATGAAATAGACACAGTATTAAGAAATATTCCCGCATTAATAATAATTAATGAAGACAATATTGAAGATGACATAACAAAAATATGTAACAACATTAGAAATAATGAGGATAACAGTATAACTCCAATAATTGTAATATCATCAAATAGAGACAAGAGTCATAGGATAGAAATACTAAAGGCATGTGTGGAACATTATATAATAGCACCAATAGATGAAGAATATTTATATTATACAATAAAAAATGTAATTAGACTTTTATACATAAATAGAAGAGTAAGTCCATTAACAGGACTACCAGGAAATGTGCAAATACAGGCAGAAATGAAAAAACGTTTATTAAACAAGGAAAACTTTTCTATGATATATTTCGATTTAGATAACTTTAAGGCATATAATGACATTTATGGTTTTTTAAATGGAGACGAAATAATAAAATTCACAGCAAGAACTATAATAAAGAATATACATATGTCAACAAATGAAGAAAAATTTGTTGGACATATAGGCGGTGATGATTTTGTAGCAATAGTAGGAGGTATGGAATGCGAACAAATATGCCAAAACATAGTAGCAGAATTTGACAGAGAAGTAGTCAAATATTTTACACCAGAGGACGTAGAAAAAGGATATTTGGAAGTGCCAAATAGAAAAGGAATAATAGAACAATATCCAATAACAACAATTTCTGTAAGTGCAGTAGTAGTTGACGCAGGAAGATTCCATAATGCACTAGAAATAGGAGAAGTAGCAGCACAAGTAAAACATTTAGCAAAAATAACACCGGGAAGCACATATGTAATAGATAGAAGAAAAAAATGAAAGAAAAATGATAGTAACTTCATTTTTGTCACATTCTTTTAAATTATATTTTTTCTTTAATTGTTCAAATAGCTCGTTTGAAACACATAAATCAAGATCTCCAACTATTTCTCTTAATCCATATAGCAACATAGATCCACTAGATAAAATATAATATTCTGTTTTGGGTAATTCTAAAGAGTTTAGCAAATTTAATAATTCCTCTTTATTCATTTTTAAATTTCTCCTCACATAAAATTACCATTAATATAGCAAAGTATAATAAAAATAGTCAATATTGCATTCACATATAAATAGCTGAAACATAAGTATTTGTAAAATCTAACGCGAATGGTAATATAAAAGAAAATTGCCTCATATATAAAAACAATATGTCCACGAATGCAATATTGAGTATTCTAAATATTTCACAAAGTTCATTAAGAAATTGGTTAGCAGAATTTGCTTGAAAGTGTGCAATTTTGGCTATTGATATAATATTAAGTGACTATAAATAAATTGTAAAAAGGTTGAATATAAGTTCTATTTATAATATAATCATCTCATAAGTACGATACAATAAATTAATCAAAAATTGAATCAAATTATTGACACAACAAGTAAAAGTCTGTATAATGTACTCAAAAAAAGGAAGTGGAAAGATATGAAATTCAATGGATCGAAAATTGATATTAAATTAATACTAAAATCATTTATATCAAACATTGTTTCACCATTTTTCTACTTTTTAAGTTTTTATAGAAGGTAAAGTTATTATATTTTATGTAATTTTGCCTTCTATTTTTTTGAAAGGAGAACAAGTATGATAAATAAACAAAATCAATTATATGAATTACTAAATGAAAATAATAGTTTAAACGAAATTCAAAATTACATAAGAGAAATAATTACAATTAGAGGCTTTTCAGAACAAAGAGTGCAAGATAAAATGTTACTATTACTTGAAGAAACAGGTGAATTAGCAAAGGCAATAAGAAAAACGTTACCAGAAGCTTCCATAGATTATGAAAAAATAGAAAATTATACAGATATCGAAGAAGAAATTGCAGATGTGTTTATAGTATTGGTTTCCATATGCAACAGATTAAATATAAATCTATATGATGCAATAAAGAAAAAAGAAGAAAAAAACATAAAAAGGCAATGGAAAGTTAATGAAGGAGAAAAGAATGAACAATAGACAATCTTTGTATTTATTGTGGGCAACTATTCTTAATCAATCTCAAAGTGCAGAAACAGTACTAAAAAATACATTTGAATTGTTTAAAAGACTAAAATTGCTTTCAAATTTTGATAAAGAATATAAAAATCTTAATTATGAAATTATAGAAAAAGGTATTACTACAAAACCTTGTCTACATAGATTTCCAAGAAATATGTCAATGAATATATGGGATAGTATTTGTATGATAAATCAAAAGTATAAAGGCAATCCAAAAGAAGTATTTGCAAAATCTAATGTGAATGGTAATATAAAAGGTAGGTTGATGGAGTTTCAAGGAATAGGAGAACATAAAGCAGATACTGCAATAATTATTTTAAAAATATTTGAAGGATAAATACAATAAAGCCTATTCTATAAAAACTACATTAATGAAAAACAATATTCATGAAATAGAAGAACTTATAAATCTTGCAATAAAATATAATTGTAATACAATAAAATTTAATTGTGTAAGAGAAGATGGCAGAGCTAGTCAAAATAAGAATGATATTGTTTTATCACAAAATGAATATATTGAAGTGATAAAGAAAATAGAAGAATTAAGAAAAAAATATGAACCTAAAATAAAAATTAGAGCTCCTTTAAATATATTTGGCTGTGATGATGATTATGAATTTATACCAGAGTTAGGATTCGGTTGTTTTGCAGGTAAAGAAAGTATTTGCATAGATCCACTTGGTAGTGTAAAGCCATGTTCTCATTATCCAAAAGAATTTATTTGTGGTAATGTGAAAAAGAATGACTTGAAACATATATGGCATAGTAGTCCAATTTTGAAACAATTTAGAGAGTTTGAAGGAAATGATACATGTAATAATTGCAAAGAGTATAATAACTGCAGAGGTGGATGCAGGTACAGGTGTTTCAAAAATGGTGATATTAATGGAATAGATCCTTTTTGTTATTTGAAGAATAACTTATTGGATGTAAAAAAATAAAAGTATAAAATAAAAAACACCACATATATTATAATATGAGGTGTTTTTTATGATTGTAATTTGCAGAAAAAGATTAATATTAATAGGAAGTTTACTATGCTTATCACTAGCTGCATTATCCTTAAAATCGGCAGTTACAAAACCGCAAACGGTAGCAACAGTAAATCTCCCAGTCTCAAATAAAGTAGTAGTATTAGATGCTCGGTCATGGAATACCAGATGAACGGAGCTCAAAGTAGTACAGGGACAACAGAGGCAGAAACTAATTTGAAAATAGCTTTAAAAGTTCAAAACTTATTGGAGCAAAGTGGTGCAACAGTAATACTTACAAGAAGTGACGAGAACGCAATATATGATTTAGATAAAAATACGTTAAGAGAAAAGAAAATTTCTGATATTCATAATAGAGTCAAAATAGGAAATGAATCACAAGCAGATATATTTGTTTCAATACATTTAAATAAAATACCACAAGAACAATATTGGGGATGGCAATGCTTTTATAGGCAAAATGATGAAAAAAGCACAAAACTTGCAAAATGTTTACAACAAAACCTAAATGAAGCAATAGATAGAGAAAATAAAAGAGTAGCAATGAAGATAGATAATGTTTATATAATAAAGCATGTAGAAATACCAATATCAATAGTAGAATGTGGATTTTTATCTAATAAAAAAGAAGAGCAATTATTACTAACAGATGAATATCAAAATAAATTGGCATGGGGAATATATAATGGAATAATGGATTATTTTGTACAATAAAAAGAATATTTTTTCCACTTTTGTAAAGAATATTAAAAACACGTATTCTTTAAGGGGTGGAAATTTTTTATGAATTATAAAATATTAAATATAAAAGGAGCATTATTAGATACACAACAATTGGAAGATTACCTAAGAAAAATAGCATCTGGACATGTATTGCAAGATAAATCTAATAAATACACATATCCAATTCCGAGATTAAAAGAAAATTTTGAATTTATAACAGAGGTATACAATCTTCTGAATGAGCACATAAAACTAAAATTGCCAATTCATCCAGCAGGGGAATGGATTTTGGATAATTTTTATATAATAGATGAAACTGTAAAAACTGCAACAAAAGAACTTACATTGAAAAAATATACTAATTTTTTAGGAATTGCAAACGGGCCATATGCTGGATTTGCAAGAATTTATGTACTTGCCTCAGAAATAGTTGCATATACAGATGGAAAAATAAATGGTAAAAATTTGGAAGTGCTATTAAAAGCATATGAGGATAAAAAAACATTAAGCATGGACGAGATATGGAATATAAACACTTTTTTACGAGTGGCATTAATAGAAAATATAAGAGAAGCATGTGAGAAAATATATTCCGCACAATTGCAAAAATATAAAGTAGAGAACATAATAGAAAGATTAGTAGAAAATAAAAGCAAGGATGAATTACAATTTAAAAATATAGGCGAATATAAAACAAAAGTAATAGAACAAGGAGAAATGAAGTATCCATTTATAGAGTACATGTCATATAGGTTAAAGCAATATGGGAAAAAAGCTTATCCGTTTTTAAACATATTAGAAGAACAAGTAAACAAAATGGGAACAGAAATCTCTGAAGTAATAAAAAAAGAACATTTTGACATAGCTGTTAGAAAAGTAAGTGTTGGAAACTGTATAATAAGTATTAAAAACATAAACAGGATAAATATGATAGAGATATTTGAAAAAATAAATGGAGTAGAAGAGATACTAAAAAAAGATCCCGTAAATGTTTATAGTAAAATGGATTATAAAACGAGAATATATTATAGAAATAAATTAAAGGAAATATCAAAAAAAACAAAAATATCAGAAATATATATTGCTAGAAAATGTTTAGAACTAAGTAGTATAGAATATGAAAAATCTAATATGGATTCCAATAATAAGAAAGCACATGTTGGCTATTATTTAATAGCTGATGGAGAACCAAAGTTATTAGAAATATTACAAAATAAAAAAGTACCAAGGCAAAATAATATGCATAAAGCTCAAAAATATATAACTGCATTAGCTGTGGTTACTATAGTGTTAGCAGGTGTATATGGATTATATATAAATACTCAAATTAACAATATAGTACTTAGTCTTATTTTATCAATACTATTATTAATACCAATTGAAACAATATTTACTCAAATAGCACAATATATATTGGGAAAAACAAAAAATACTAAAATAATATCAAAATTGGATTTTAGAAATGGAATCCCAGAACAAAATGCAACTTTTGTAGTTATTCCAACAATTATTAAAAATGGAAAAAGAGTAGAAGAATTAATGCATAAACTAGAAGTATATTATATTGCCAATAAAAGTGATAACATCTATTTTGCATTATTAGGAGATTGTAGCACAAGCAGTAATGAAGAAGAAGGGTTTGACGAAGAAGTAATAAATACAGGTAAAAAAATGGTAGACATTCTTAATAAAAAGTATCCAGACGAAAAGTTTACAAAATTTAACTTTATATATAGAAAAAGAATGTGGAACGAAGGAGAAGAGGCATATTTAGGATGGGAAAGAAAAAGAGGATTACTAAATCAATTTAATGAGTATATTTTAGGAAATATTAGTAATCCATTTAAAACAAATACTATAACAAATGTAGCCAGCATGCCACCAATAAAATACATTATAACACTTGATGCAGACACTGACTTAGTCTTAAATTCAGCAAAAGAATTAATAGGAGCAATGGCACATATTTTAAACAAACCTGAATTAAATAAAAGCGAAGATTTGGTTATAGCAGGACATGCACTTATACAACCAAGAATTGGAATAGATTTAATGTCAAGTATAAAAAGTTTATATACGAAAATATATGCAGGAGCAGGTGGTGTAGATGTATATGCTAATGCTATATCAGATATTTATCAAGATAATTTTGAAGAAGGAATATTTACAGGAAAAGGGATATATGATTTAAAAATATTTTCAAAAATATTAAATAATGAAATACCAGAAAATACAATATTAAGTCATGATTTGCTAGAGGGAAGCTATTTACGATGTGGATTGGCAACAGATATTATGCTAATGGATGGGTATCCGGTTGGATACAATAGCTCAAAGTCAAGACTCCATAGATGGATTAGAGGAGATTGGCAAATTATTATATGGTTGAAAGATAAAATAAAAAATAAAAGAGGAGAAATAAAAAATAATCCATTAAACATATTATCAAAGTATAAAATATTTGATAATCTAGTAAGAAGTTTATTAGAAGTATCAAGTGTATTAACAATAATATATATGTGCATATTAGATTATTTTTATAAAATAAAAATATGGCCAATTATTACAACAGTGTTAATTGCAGTACTTACTCCAACAGTAATAGACGTAATAAATAAAATTGTATTTAAAAGAGAAGGAGAAAAAAGGCAAAAAACATTTAATAAAACTTTATCTGGAATAAATGCAAGTTTATTAAGAGGGCTATTTACACTAGCAACATTACCAGATAAAGCATATATGTCAGCAAATGCAATATGTAAAACTTTATATAGACTAAAAGTTAGTAAAAAACATATGCTAGAATGGGTAACAGCAGAAGAAGCAGAAAAAATGGCAAAAAAAGATATAAAGTCATACTATATAAATATGGCACCAAATATAATATTAGGAATATTGGGTATTTTGTATATATTTATTAATGCAAAAAATCCATTTAGTGCTTTAATATTTGTAATATCATTACTATGGTTAATAGCACCAGCAATTATGTGTTATATAAGTAAAGAAATAGTAGTTAATAACAAAAAAGAACTTTTAGTGGATAAAGACAAGCAATATGTGTTAGAAGTGGGGAAAAGAACGTGGCAATTTTTTAAGGATTATTTAGTAAAAGAAAACAATTATCTTCCTCCAGATAACTATCAAGAAGATAGAAAACCAAAAGCAATAAAAAGGACATCTTCTACGAACATTGGGTTAGCATTGCTTGCTGTAATATCAAGCTATGACTTAGGATATGAAACACAAAAAAATACTTTAGAGCTTTTAAATAAAATGATAGATACAATATATAATTTACAAAAGTGGAATGGACATTTGTATAACTGGTATAATATTGAGACTTTAGAGCCATTAAGACCAAGATATATTTCATCTGTAGATAGTGGGAACTTTGTTGGATATTTGTATGTGGTAAAACAATTTTTAATTCAGAACGGACAAGAAGATACTAGAATAGATGAATTGATAGAACATACAGATTTTACAAAATTGTATAACGAAAAAATGCAGTTATTTTCTGTTGGATATAATGTAGAAGAAAATATGCTTACAGATTCATATTATGATTTATTAGCATCAGAAGCAAGGCAAACAAGTTTAGTAGCAATAGCAAAAAAAGACATTGAACAAAAACATTGGTATAATTTAAGTAGAACTTTAACAGTGTTAAATAAATACAAAGGGCTAATATCTTGGTCTGGTACAGCATTTGAATATTTAATGCCAAATATAAATATTCCCAAATACCCAGGAAGCCTGCTAGATGAATCTTGTAAATTTTTAATAATGAGTCAAAAAGAATATAATAAAAAACTAAAAATTCCTTGGGGAATATCAGAATCTGCTTTTAACCTAAAAGATTTGAACAATAATTATCAATACAAAGCGTTTGGAATACCATGGTTGGGCTTGAAAAGAGGATTGGCTGACGAGATAGTAGTGGCTCCATATGCAAGTATGATGGCCATTATAGATGAACCAATAGAAGTATTAAAAAATTTAAAACAGTTAGAAAAACTGGGAATGTATAATAAATATGGGTTTTACGAATCAATAGATTATACACCAACAAGATTAAGAAAAAACGAAACAAAAGCAATAGTAAAAACATATATGGCACACCACCAAGGATTAATATTATTATCAATTAACAATCTAATGAACAATAATATAGTTCAAAAAAGATTTGTACAAAATCCAGAAATAGAAGCTGTAAATATATTACTACAAGAGAGAATGCCAGAAAATATAATAATAACTAAAGAGGAAAAAGAAAAAGTTGAAAAGATAAAATATATAGACTACGAAAATGCAACACAAAGAGAAATAACAAAGATAAATACAAAATTAAATAATGTAAATGTAATAGGAAATGATAAATATACCATAATAATGGATCAAAAGGGAAATGGATATAGTAAATATAACAATATTTTAATAAATAGATATAAATACACTGATGATGAAGAACAAGGAATATTCTTTTTCTTTAAAAATATTAAAACAAAAAGAATATGGACATCAAACTATATGAACTATCTATCAAAAGCAGATAAATATGTAATGTGCTTTACACCTGACATGAATAAAATTACAAGACAAGATGGAAATATAGAAACAATAACAAAAATATCTGTGGCGCCAACGGAACCGGTAGAAATACGAAGAATTGAACTAGTAAATCATGGAATAGAAGATGAAACAATAGAAATAACATCATTTTTAGAGCCATTGATATCAGAAAAAGAACAAGACTATGCACATAGAGCATTTAATAAATTATTTTTAGAATATGAAATTATAGAAGATACAATATTGATAAGAAGAAAATCAAGAGACAAGAGTAAATCGGATATGTTTTTAGCTGTAAACTTGTATGCGGAAAATGAAATAATAGGTGAAACAGAATTTGAGGTGGATAAGGAAAAATTTTATGGAAGAGAAGCAATAGGACTTCCAAAAACAGTAGAAAGTTCTATACCGCTGGGCAGAAATATAGGACTAACTACAGAGCCTATAGTTGCAATAAAAAATACAGTTAAAATAAAGGCAAATGAAAAAGTAGCATTTAATTTGATTATGTGTGTATCTGAAAGCAAAGAAAAGGTAATAGAGTTAATAAATAAATTTACAAATTCGGAAACTATAAAAAGAAATATTGAATTAGCAAAAGTAAAAGTTGAAGCAGAATCAAGATATTTAAACATAAAAGGAAAAGAAATAGATTTATGTCAAAAAATCCTTGGTTATTTAATATTTCCAAATCCTTTAAAAAGAATTATAAATAAAAATAAAAAAGTGATTAGTGCATATGTAAGTGAACTCTGGAAATATGGTATTTCTGGAGACCTGCCAATTTTACTTGTAAAGGTTAAAGATATTAGTGATATAGAAATATTGAAGCAAGTAATAAATGTTTATGAATATTTAAGAGTTAAAAATATAAATATAGATTTAGTTATTGTAGATGAAGAACAGCATAGCTATGAAAATTACACAAGAGAAGGAATAATTAATATTATATTAAATAAGAATATGGGATATCTACAAAATATAAGAAGTGGAATTTTTGTATTAAATAATTTATCGAAAGAAGAAATACAAGTTTTGGAATTTAGAGCAAATTTGGTTTTAGATGTGAGCTTAGGTAAAATAGAAAGACAGCTTACAGATTTAGAAGAAGAGTATATAGAAACAATAAAACAAATAGGAGATGAAAAAATACCACAAATTGCAGAAGAACCAGAAAAAATAAGAAAAAAACTAGAAGATGAACAATTAAAATACTGTAATGAATATGGAGGATTTTCGCTAGATGGCAAGGAATATAATATTAGAATAAATAAAGACAATAAACTACCAACTGTATGGAGTCATGTATTAGCAAATGAGAAGTTTGGAACTGTAGTTACAGAAAATATGGGTGGATATACATGGTATAAAAACAGTAGATTAAATAGATTAACAGCATGGGCAAACAACCCAACAAATGATATACCGTCAGAGATAATATATTTGGAAGATATGGAAAACAAAAAAGTGTGGTCATTAGGGCAAAATCCTATTCCAGATAGTAATGATTACTATATAACTTATGGTTTTGGATATGCAAATTATATGCATAAGAGTAATGGACTTATACAAAATGCAAGCATATTTGTACCATGTAAAGATAGTGCAAAAGTGCACCTGATACGATTAGAAAATATTGAACCAAGGAAAAGAAAAATAAAATTAGTATATTATATAAAACCTGTATTAGGAGAAGATGAGACTATTTCCAACACTTATCTAAATTTAGAATATAAAGAGGGGTCAAATTTATTATGCTTGGAGAATATTTCAAATGAGGATTTTAAAAATGTATTATATGTTTCAAGTAGTGAAAAAATAAATTCTTATACAGGTAATAAAGACTTTTTTATAGGAAATGGAACAATAGCAAACCCAGATGGAATTCATAAATTAGATTTAGACAGACAGAATTCTTTATGGCGAAATGGAATACTTGCAATAGAATTCCAAGTAGAATTACAGGCATTAGAAAGTAAAGAAATATCAATCGTTTTAGGAGCAGAAGAAAGTATAATTAATTGTCAAGATAATGCTTATAAATACGGAAAAATAAGTAATGTAAAAGAAGAATATAAAAAAGTAAAAGAGTATTGGGAAGATATAACAGGCAAGGTTCACGTAAAAACACCGGTAGAGTCTATGAATATATTGTTAAATGGATGGCTTATATATCAAACAATATCAGCAAGATTATTGGCGCGAAGCGGTTATTATCAATCAGGTGGTGCTTTTGGATTTAGAGACCAACTACAAGACACAATAGCATTAAAATATATAAATCCAGAAATAATGAAAAATCAAATAATAAAGCATAGTTCACATCAATTTATAGAAGGAGATGTAGAACATTGGTGGCATGATGAAACCCGGAAGAGGCATAAGAACAAGATTTTCAGATGATTTGCTTTGGCTTGCTTATATTACCGAAGAATATATAAATTTTACAGGTGATTATACAATATTAGATATTAAAACAAATTATATAGAAGGTGCAGATTTGGAAGAAGGCACAGATGAAAAATATGACAAATATTTGCCATCAAAAGAAAGTGGTACAATATATGAACATTGTAAAAAAGCAATAGAAAAAAAGATAAACTTAGGAGAAAATGACTTGCCTACAATAGGTTCAGGCGACTGGAATGATGGGTTTAGTACAGTAGGAAACAAAGGTAAAGGAGAAAGTATATGGTTAGGTTTTTTCTTGAGTGATATATTAAAAAAATTTATTCCATTATGCAAGTATAAAGGGGAAGATGAATTAGCAAAAAAATATGAGGAAATATTAAATAAATTGAAAAAAGCATTAAACACAACAGGTTGGGATGGAAGATGGTATAGAAGAGCATTTACAGACAAGGGTGAAATATTGCGGTAGTTTGCAAAATGAAGAATGCAAGATAGACAGCATAACACAAAGCTGGGCAGTGATATCAGGAGTTGGAGATAATGACAAAAAATATATATCAATGGAAAGTTTAGAAAATCATTTAATAGATAGGCAAAGTGCAATTATTAAACTATTAGACCCACCATTTAATCAAAGCAATTTAGAACCAGGATATATCAAAGCATATTTGCCGGGAACAAGAGAAAATGGAGGACAATACACACATGCAGCTGTATGGGTAATAATTGCAGAGGCTTTATTAGGATTTGGAGATAAAGCAGGAGAATTGTTTAGAATGATAAATCCAATAGAACATGCAAGAACTAAGGAAATGGCTAATAAATATAAAGTAGAACCATATGTTGTAGCAGCAGATGTGTATGGACAGGAGAATTTAGCAGGAAGAGGAGGCTGGACTTGGTATACAGGATCAAGTAGCTGGATGTATGAAGCGGGATTAAAATATATACTAGGATTAAAGATTGAAAATGGAGAATTAAAAATAGAACCATGTATACCAAATGACTGGGAAGAATATAGCATAAAATATAAAACAGGTAAAAAAGTATATAATATAAAAGTAACAGAAAAAGGAAAAAATATTTCAATTAATGTAATAGGTGATTAAGGAAAAAAACTGCCGACTAAAATGTCGGTAGTTTTTAACTATTCTGAATCCATAATTATTGTAACAGGCCCATCATTTAAAAGAGTAACTTTCATATCAGCTCCGAAGATACCAGTTTGAACAATAGGAACTTGTTTCTTACATTCATTTACAAAATATTCATATAAAGAAACTGCAATGTCTGGTTTAGCAGCATCAGAAAAAGAAGGTCTATTTCCACTTTTCTTGCAATCAGCATATAATGTAAATTGTGAAATTATTAGTAATTCACCAGATACTGCTTGAAGAGACAAGTTCATCTTGTCATTTTCGTCATTAAATATTCTTAAATTAATTAATTTTTTTACAAGATAATCTACATCTTGCTCAGTATCAGAATCTTTTATACCCAATAGTACCAAAAATCCATTATGTATTTCTCCCACTATTTTAGAGTCTACACTAACACTGGCCTCAGTGACTCTTTGTATTACTAACTTCATTGACTAATCAACTCCTAAACTTTTTCTTAAATTATAAAATAATAAATATGAATTGTCAAAAATTTGCATTAACTGAATAAAGCTTTGTGTTTCAGTGTTTTAAATGTATAACATATTAAATAGCAACAAAAAAAATAAAAAAAATTTTAAAAAATACTTGCATTTTATAAAAAGATATATTAAAATTCTAATTGAAGTGGAGAGAAGTGGTAAAAAGTGGTTTAAAATGTTATGGAGGTGAAACAAAGTGCTTATTGGTGAGTATGAACATTCTCTAGATGTTAAAGGCAGATTAATATTACCAGCTAAAATTAGAGAAGACATGGGAGATAAGTTCATAGTAACAAAAGGATTAGATGGGTGCTTGTTTGGTTTCTCTCAAAATGAATGGACAAACTTTGAAGAAAAATTAAAAACACTTCCACTTACAAACAAAAATGCAAGAGATTTTGTAAGATTTTTCTTATCTGGTGCAACAGAATGCGAAATTGACAAACAAGGTAGATTTCTAATAACAAGTAATTTAAGAGAATATGCTACATTAGAAAAAGATGCAATAATAATTGGTGTAGGCACTAGAATTGAAATTTGGAACAGAGAAAAATGGAAATCTTATAACAGTGATGAGAATATTTCTGCTGATGAAATAGCAGAGAATATGACAATGTTAGGTATATAAATTGCAAAAGTTTATATAAATCAAACAAAAGACAAATTATTGAAATACAAAAGAAAAATTTAAAAAAGTACAAAAGATAAATTTAACTAAAGAAAAAATTTTACAAAGGATAAAGCAAAGCAAATTTGCACAAATGAAAAAAACAAAAGAGGATTTTACAAAAGATAAAAATTAGTACACAAAAGAAAAAATGTTAAATTACAAAAGAAAAATAACAAAAGAAGAAAGTAATAATATACAAAAGCAAAAAGTACAAAAGATAAATATATAATTTGTACATAGGATAAAAATAATAATATACAAATGAAAAGCATTTGTAAAATATATACAACACCAAAGAGAAAAAAATAAAATACTAAAGAAAAAACTATAAAAGATGTGGACAGTTGGTATTTTGCATAAAATACCAACTATTCGCGTATAAAATGAAAGCAGAGGTTTATTTGCCATGGAATTTAAGCATAATCCTGTATTACTTAAAGAATGTATAGAAGGATTAAAGATAAAGCCAGATGGAATATATGTAGATGGTACTCTTGGTGGTGGAGGGCATAGCAAAAAAATATTAGAAAATTTATCTGAAAATGGTATACTGATAGGAATTGACAGAGATATGGATGCATTAGAATCTACAAAAGAAAAGCTAAAAGAGTACTCAAATGTTAAATATATACATGCAAATCATGATGAGATTAAAGAAGTATTAAAAGATTTACAAATACAAAAAGTAGATGGCATATTGTTAGACCTAGGAGTTTCTTCATATCAATTAGATGAAAAAGAAAGAGGTTTCAGTTATTTAGGCAGTAACGAATTAGATATGAGAATGAATAAAAGTCAGCAGTTAAATGCTAAAATTGTTGTAAATACGTATCCAGAAGAAGAGTTGGCAAGAATCATATACGAATATGGAGAGGAAAAGTTTTCTAGAAATATAGCAAAAAATATATGTGCTCAAAGAAAAAACAAGGAAATAGAAACAACAGAAGAGTTAGTAAATATTATAATAAAATCTATACCACTATCAAAGCAAAAAGAAGGACATCCTGCTAAAAGAACATTTCAAGCAATAAGAATAGAAGTTAATAATGAGATAAAGCCATTATATAAATGTATTTTAGATTGCATTGATACTTTGAATGAAGGTGGAAGACTAGCTGTTATAACATTTCACTCTTTAGAAGATAGAGCAGTAAAAAATGCATTTACAGAGGCAGAGGGAATTTGCAAATGTCCAAAGGATTTACCATACTGTGTATGCGGAGCAAAATCGTTTGGCAAAATAATAACAAAGAAGCCGATACTTCCAACAGAGGAAGAGCAAAGAGAAAACTCAAGAGCTAAAAGTGCAAAATTAAGAATATTTGAAAAGAAAATATAATTTTCAAAAGGTAGGTGAGAATATGCCAAATAGTAGATATGGTGGATATCAATACGAGACAAGCCCGAGAAAACTAAAACCAGAATATAAACCAAATAAAAAAGAAGACGTTAAAAAGAAATCTACAACGATAAATAAAAACAAAGTAAATAAAAAGAACAAAAAGAAAAAGCATTTAAAACCACAAACTAAAATTGTAACATATGTTGTGTTAGGTTTTGTAATACTATTGGCAATAAGTTATAGGAACTCACTTATAACAGAAAGATTTAGCAAAAAGGAGCAACTGAAAAGCGATTTGGCTGTAATAGAAAAAGAAAACCAACAGTTAGAAGTTAATATACAAAACAGCCTAAATTTAAGTAACATTGAAAAAGCAGCAAAAGAGAATTCGGGAATGAAAAAGTTAGATTCAACACAAAAAAGATATGTTAATCTACCTAAAAAAGATTATGTGGAACCTGCCAGCGAACAAGTAATAATAGAAGAAGAAAAAAATTGGTTTGAAAAAGTGGTAGAGCTTTTAACAGAAAAAATATTTTAGAAAATTACTATATTTTGAGTATATAGTAATTTTTTTGCGTTTAAGTCCTATTTAGAATAAATTGGAATAATATTATTATAATCATAAGTTAGAGAGGGAATGTGATTAATAATGAAGAATAGGCGAAAAATAAAGAAAAAACAAATAAAAGCTTGGAAAAATCAAAAAGTGAATATAAGAGAACTCGAGAAGTTAGTAAAAAAAGAGCAAAGGAGAAAATATAAAGCTGAAGTAAAAGAAACTAAAATAAAAGCAGAAGAAAAAGTGAGTGATTTGGGGAGAAAAAAGCGAATGAGAAATGCAATACTTGTTTCTACAATAACTTTCATTGCTTTAATATGTAGAATAGGTTGGATACAGTTTGTTATGGGCTCGGAATTGCAATCTATGGCATATGTACAACAAACATTAGATAGAAGTGTTAATCCTAAAAGAGGAACAATATATGATGCAACTGGTAAAAATATTTTGGCTATATCTAGTACAGTAGAAACTGTAACCGTAAATCCAACAAACATTGCAAAAGAGGACAAGGAAAAAGTTGCAAAGGCATTAACTGAAATTTTTAACTTAAATTATGAAACCATATTAAAAAGAGTAAGCAGAAGAAGTTCGATAGAAACTATTGTAAAAAAAATAGACAAAGAAAAAGCTGATGAACTTAGAAAGTGGTTAAGCGACAATAATATAACAAAAGGAGTAAATATAGATGAAGATACCAAAAGATATTATCCTAATAACAATTTGGCTTCACAAGTAATAGGGTTTTGCGGCTCTGATAATCAAGGATTGGATGGGATAGAAGCAATTTATGAAAAGGAATTAAAAGGAGAAAAAGGCAAGATTAATAAAATAATAGATGCAAGGGGAGGCGAAATTGCAAAAGAAGGTGAAAACTATGTTAAAGCAATAGATGGAAATGATTTAATATTAAGCATAGATGCAACTGTGCAAGGAATAGCAGAGAAATATTTAGCAGAAGCATGTATAGACAACAAATGTACAGATGGTGGAAATATAATAATAATGAATCCACAAACAGGGGATATTCTAGCAATGGCAGGTTATCCAAACTATAATTTAAATCAACCTTATCAGGCTAATACAGAAGAACTAAAGGCAAGTTGGGAAATGTTAGCACAGGGGGAAAAAACAAAGGCATTGCAACAAATGTGGAGAAATAAAGCAGTATCAGATACATATGAACCAGGATCTACATTTAAACTTATAACAACTTCAGCAGCATTGGAAGAAGGATTAACAAGCGTAGATAAAGAGGGCGAATTTTGCTGTACAGGGGGAATAGAAATAGCAGGAGTTAGAATTAAATGTTGGAGATATTATAGGCCGCATGGCTCGGAATCATTAAGGCAAGCTCTAATGAATTCGTGTAATCCAGTATTTATAGGGTTAGGACAAAAAATTGGAGTTTCAAAATATTATACGTATTTGAAAAAGTTTGGACTATTAAAAAGAACAGGAATAGATTTACCCGGAGAGGCTGGAAGTATTTTCTTAAAAGAAGAAAAAGTTGGTCCAGTAGAACTTGCAACAATAGCGTTTGGTCAAAGATTTGAAATAACACCATTACAGCTAATAACTGCAGTATCAAGTATTGCTAATGGGGGAACATACATAAAGCCAAGAATTGTAAAGAAAATAATAAACAGTCAAACTGGGGAAACAACAGAAATACCGATTAAAAGGGAAGAAAGAGTGATATCGGAAGAAACAGCTAAAAACGTATTAAGCATGATGCAATCTGTTGTAGAAGATGGTACAGGAAGAAATGCACAAGTCGAAGGTTATAACATAGGAGGGAAAACAGGAACATCAGAAGATGGGGTAAATACAAATAAATATGTAACATCTTTTATGGGAGTAGGACCAACAACAAATCCACAAGTGGTAATACTTGTAACATTATATAACCCAACAGGAGAAGGAGGACACCAAGGAGGTGCTGTTGCTGCACCAGTTGGCGGAAAGGTATTGTCAGAAGTTTTACCGTATTTAGAGGCGCAAAAAGACAATGTTAAGGAAGAAGACGAAAAAAAGGATGTTGAAGTTCCAAACATTGAGGGACTAACAATAGAGGAGGCAAAGAAAAAATTAAAAAAAATAAATTTGGATTTAGAAATAGAAAATGAAAAAGATATTGTAAATACAGATATAATAACAAGACAAATCCCTAAATCTGGAATAAAAGTAAAAGAAGGAACTAAAATAATGGCGAATGTGTAATAAAAGACTTCAAGTATGTTATAACTCACATAAATTAACTCATATAAAATTGAGAACTCATATGAAGCGTTAAAAAGCCAAAATGTGAAAGTGGAGTATGAAAAAGGATATAACCGTATAGATAAAGATGAAGATGACGAAATATTATTAAATCAAGCAATAGAAAAAGCAAATAAAAGTAAAGAGGTGGTGCTATTTGTTGGACTGACGGAAAACTATGAATCAGAAGGTGTTGATAGAAATAACATAGATTTGCCTAAAAATCAAACAAGACTAATAAATTGACACTATCAAATTCCTTACCAGTATTGATTTTTGTTGTATTTCAAGGTATAATATATATATATAATTTACCTAAGAGATTAAACAAAAGTGATCAAAATGGAGGTACATAAATGCAAAAAAATACCAAGCAAATGGGAAAAACAAAAAATTTTGATTTTACTCTTGAACCAGGGAAAATGAAATCTAGCAGAATAAGCATGAATAAAGGAACAAGCTTAATTACAGTTATTACAATATGTAGCCTTAATTCAAGCTATAATTATGTAGTACAAATGATGAATTCACTAATTAATCAAACATTTCCTTATTGGGAATGGATAATAGTTATTAACGACAACAAGTCAGATATCATAAATTTAAAAAATATAGATAAAAGAATAAAAATAATTGTATATGACTATGAAACAATTGCCAAAGCAAAAATTGAAGCTATAAAAAACAGTTCAACAGAATTAATTTTTAATTTTGAAGAAAATGATTTATTAAATGCAACAATGCTAGAATGTGGCTTTTTTGCTATGATGCTTAATTATGATGCAGATTTTTCATATTCAAGAGTAGTTGAATTTGGAAAAAAAGAATTGCTAATTAACAATAAGCTAAGAATTATAGATGAAAAGAAGAAAAATATTATTGCTCCAGGAATATTTATAAAAAAACAAAAATTTTTGGAACTTGAAAAATACGAGAAGATAACAGATGATTTGCCAAGACAATGGTACACATGTATAGAACTTCTTAGCAAAAAAGCTGTACCACTTAAAATGGAGTTTTATGGATATTGGCATAGGAATTTAAATGCAAAAAAACAAGATGAAAAAATTACTCCTGAGATGCAAGAAGAAATAGACAAAATAGATGATAAACTAAATACAATTCAATTTGACAATAATTATGAAGTAGATTATAAAAATATTCCTACTATTATTGACTTAAAAAAGCCACCGGTAGTTCCTGCAGATGGGAAAAAAAGAATATTATTTATTTTACCTTGGACGGCAATAGGTGGTGCAGAGATATTCGATTTTAACTTAATAAAGGGATTGAAACAAAAGAATTATGAAATTAGTGTAATAACAACACAGAAAACGGAACATGACCTAAGACAAGAAATAGAACAATATGTGGAAGAATACTTTGATTTATCTACTTTTTTGAAAAAGAAAGATTGGGCCTCATTTGTAGCATATATTATTAAAAGTAGAAGAATTAACCTTGTTTTCTTTTCAAATAGTTATTATGGATATTATGCATTACCATGGCTAAAGTGCCAATTTAAAGAAATTCCTTTTGTTGATTATATACACTCAGAGAATTGGACATTACGAAATGGTGGAAAGCCAAAAGATTCTAATGCAGTAGCAGATTATTTAGATGCTACATATACATGTACAGAATATTTAAAAAACTTAATGTACAAGACAATGAAAAGAAATGTGAAAAATGTAAAAACTGTTTATATTGGAACAGATACCGATTATTTTAATCCAGAATTCGAGTCGGAAAAATATGATGAACTAAAGGAAAAATATAAGGGGAAAAAGGTAATTTTACTTCCATGCAGAATTGTACATGCTAAAAGACCAATTTTTGCGATAAATGTAATAAAGAAATTGGCTGAAATTCGTGATGATGTAAGATTAGCGATTGTAGGAGATGGTGTCGCATTAAAAGATGTAAAAAATTATATAATAGAAAATAATTTACAAAATATAGTAGAATGCTTTGGATATCAAAAAGATGTTAGACCATTTTATAAAGTTGCATCAGCCACAATTATTTGTTCTTTACAAGAGGGATTGGCTCTTGTGGCATATGAATCAATGGCAATGGGTGTACCAGTTGTTTCTGCTAATATTGGAGGACAAAGTGAATTAATAGATGAAGAGTGTGGAGCATTGGTACCAGTTTATCAAAAACTAGAGGAACAATTAAACTTTAATTATTCTGATGAAGAAATTGAAAAATATGTAACAAAATTTCTTGAAATATTTGATAAACTAGAAAACACAGATATAAAAGAAAAATGTAGAGAAAAAGTAGTAAATGGCTTTTCAATTTCTAAAATGATAAATACAATGGATAAAGAATTTACAAGGCTTATAAAAAGTGGAAGTAAAATTGATAAAAATTTATTAAAAAATGTTGAACTAGCTGAAAGATATTTATTAGTGCATGGTGTATTAGAAAGTAAAGATGAGAGAGAAAAAAGATGAATGATATTATTAGTATAATTATTCCAATGTATAATGCAGAAAAATTTATAGGTAGGCTATTAAATTGCTTGAAAGAACAAACATATAAAAATTTAGAAATAATAATTGTAAATGACGGCTCTACGGATAATAGCCTTGAAATAGCAAAAAAATATAAAAAAGAAGATAAAAGAATTAATATTATAGATATTGAAAATAATGGAGTAGGAAATGCTAGAAATGTAGGAATAAAAGGAGCAACGGGAAGATATATAACATTTCTTGATGCAGATGATTATATAGAACATAATATGTATGAAAAAATCATAAAAAAAATGGAAGAAACAAATGTAGAATTATTACGTTGTAATTTCATAAAAGAAGACGAAAAAGGAAATATAATTAAATCAAATAATGATTTATTAGACTTATCAAATAAAATACTAGATAAGAGTGAAATAAATAATAAACTTTTATTAAATATTTTTGAAGACAAGCTCCCTACATATGTATATTTACTATTTGCAAAAACAGAAACAATAAAAAATAAACTTGAATTTAGAACAGATATTAGAATGATGGAAGATTTAATATTTTGTCTAGAATTATATATGAATATTAAACAAATATATTTATTTGACTTTAAATGTTATCATTATGTAAGATATGGCGAGAGTAGTACAAGAGCGCGTAAAAACCTAGTTAGAAATTATTATGATACGTTGAAGGTAATAGATTTTTTAGAAGATTTACTAAGCAAAAAAAATATTGCTGAAGATATATTTTCTACAATTTATACCACATATTCAACAATATTAATAAAATATATTCTAAGAACATTTCAAAAAGATGATGAGTATAGAATTTCATATGATGAAATGGTAAATTTAATAAAAAATACAGGAGCTATAAATATAATGAAGAATGCAAACTTTGTTAGAGAAGACAACAGTTATATAAATACAATTGGAAATTATATAAAAAAAGAAGATTATATTAATGCATATGAATATGCATTAAAAATAAAAGATAGGAATATTTAATTTATATTATTAAAAAATCAGAAAAAGTATAAAAAATAACTAGAATAAAAAAACTTCTAGTTATTTTTTTAACTAGAAAATATTAAAATATTGCAAATATCTCTTATAGAAAAATTATAAAAAATGTATACAAAAATTAAAATTCATTATATAATATGTTTGAAAAATTATATAAACAAGGAGAACGGTATGAAACTAAAATCTATATTGTATGGTTTAGAAAATTTAAGAGCAAAAGGAGATTTAGACATAGATATACCAAACATAGAAAATGACTCTAGAAAAGTGCAACAAGGAGATATGTTTATTGCAATAAGAGGATTTAAAAATGATGGTACAGAATATATATTAGATGCAATAAAAAATGGTGCAAAAGTAGTATTAGCACCAGAAGACATAGATAAGAGTATAATAAAACAAATTCCAGAGGGAATTACAATAATACTACACCCAGATACGAGGTATGCACTAGCAATATGTTCTTGTAATTTTTATGATAATCCATCAAAAAAATTCAAACTAATAGGAGTAACAGGAACAAAAGGCAAAACTACTACAACTTATATGATGAGAGAAATATTAAAAGAGCAAGGCATAAAAACAGGATTAGTTGGAACAATAGCAATTTATAGTGGAGATACAAAACTTAAGGACAGTGACAGAACAACACCGGAAAGCTTAGAATTACAAAGAATGTTTGCACGAATGGTAGAAGACGGTTGCGAAGTAGTTATAATGGAAGTATCCTCTCAAAGTTTAAAACTCTCTAGAGTAGCAGGTTGTGATTTTGACATGGGAGTATTTACAAATTTTTCAGAAGATCATATAAGCCCAAAAGAACACCCGGATATGGAAGACTATTTGAATTCAAAGTTAAAGTTATTTACAATGTGCAAAAAAGCATTTGTAAATGTAGACAATATATATTCTTCTAAAATACTAAATGCATTAAAAGATTGCGATGTTAAAACATATGGCCTAGATAATACCGCCATGGTTTCAGCAAAAGATATTACAATAACAAATTCATATGTTGACTTTATAGTAAAACTAAATGCTAAAAATGAAAGAGTAAAAGTAGAAATCCCAGGAAGATTTAGTGTATATAATGCTTTAGCTGCAATATGTGTTTGCCAACAACTAGGATGCGATACAGAGAGTATAAAAAAAGCTTTACAAGAAGTAAGAGTTCCAGGAAGAAGCGAATTGGTAAATAATAAGAAGAATTTAACAATAATGTTAGACTATGCACATTCACCAGAAAGTTTAGAAAGTATCTTACATGCTGTAAAAGGCTATACTAAAGGAAAAGTAATTTCAGTATTTGGCTGTGGAGGAGATAGAGATACAACTAAAAGAGCCATAATGGGCGAAATTTCTGGTAAAATTGCAGATTATACAATAATAACATCAGATAACCCACGAACAGAAGACCCAGAAGAAATTGTAAAAGAAGTAGAAAGTGGAATAAAAAGAACAAAAGGAAAATATGTATGTATAGTAGATAGAAAAAAAGCTATAGAGCATGCAATAAAAATGGCAACAAAAAATGATATAGTAGTATTGGCAGGAAAAGGCCATGAGACATATCAAGAAGTAAATGGCGTAAAAAATCCTTTTGACGAAAAAACAATTATAAAACAAATAATAAACAAAATGTAAGGAGAGAATTATGCAATATCAAATAAAAATATTATTGTTGTCATTTGTAATTACAATAATTACATCATTAGCAATAATACCAATATTAAAAAAATTAAAAGTTGGTCAAATGGAAAGAACAGAAGGTCCACAATCCCATTTAGGTAAACAAGGAACACCAACAATGGGTGGCATAATAATGATTTTAGTAATTACAGTATTAACAGGATTTCTGTGCTATGATTATATAAAAGATAATCAATCATCTGTTGCAAAAAACTTAATACCAATTGCAGCAGTATCAATAGGCTTTGGTCTAGTAGGATTTATAGATGATTTTAAAAAATTAGTTTTAAAAAACACAGAAGGACTAAAACCACTGTACAAAATGATAGGATTATTAATATTTTCAGTAGCATTTGTATTATACATAACAAAGGTGCTAAATATCGGCACAGAAACATATATACCTTTTATAAAAACATATTTTACTTTACCAGTATGGTTATATATACCATTTGCAATACTTGTATTACTTGGAACATCAAATGCAGTAAATCTTACAGATGGAATAGATGGACTAGCAACAAGTGTAACAGCACTAATATTAACTTGTCTAACAGTAATAGGAATAATATTTAATATAAAGGAAATAGTTGTATTTGGAAGTATTACTATAGGAACATGCTTAGGATTTTTATTATTTAATTTAAACCCAGCAAAAATATTTATGGGAGATACAGGTTCATTAATGTTAGGTGGAGCAGTTGCTGGAATGGCATTATATTTAAAAATGCCATTATTATTACTAATAATAGCTTTAGTGCCAGTGATAGAAACATTATCTGTAATGATACAGGTAAGATATTTTAAGAAAACAGGAAATAGAATTTTTAAAATGACACCAATACACCACCATTTTGAATTATCAGGTTGGAACGAAAACAAAATAGTATCAATATTTAGTATTATAACATTAATGTTAAGTGTGGTAGGATTATTAGCAATATAATTATGAGAAAGGAGAATCCAATGACAAAAAGCAAAAAAACAATTTCAAGTTTTGTAAATAATCAATTTGATTTTATACTTTTTCTAATAATTATTATATTGCTATCATTAGGAATTGTTATGGTGCTATCAGCATCAGCTCCATCAGCAATTGCAGAATCTGGTAATAGTTATTCATATGTAAAAACGCAACTATTAGCTGCAGTAATTGGAATAGGGTTAATGATAGGTATTTCCAAAATAGACTATAGAATATATAAAAATTTTTATAAAATATTTTATGTAATATCTGTAGGAATATTGCCATTAGTGCTAATACCTGGATTGGGAGTAGAAGCAAATGGAGCAACAAGATGGATAGACTTAGGCTTTATACAATTTCAACCATCAGAAATTACTAAAATAGGATTAATAATATTTTATGCAGGATATCTTACAGACCATAAGTCAGAATTAAAAAGCTTTAAAAATGGATTTGTAAGACCTTTATTATGGATAATTCCACCAATATTTATACTGTACTTTGTACAAAACCATTTAAGTGCATCTGTTGTTACAGCAGCAGTAACTTGTGTAATGATGATTATGGCAGGATGTAGGTTAATCTACTTTGTAATAACAGGTTTAATAGGTGCACTTGCAGTAACAGTAGGAATAATAGCATTGCAAGCCACGGGAAAAGGAGGATTCCGTATAAAAAGGATTATGTCTTTTATGGATCCTTGGGCAGATGCGACAGAAGTTGGATGGCAAGCAGTCCAAGGATTATATGCAATAGGTTCTGGTGGACTTTTTGGTGTAGGATTAGGAGAAAGTAAACAAAAATATTTATATATACCAGAACCACATAATGATTTTATATTTTCAATATTAGCTGAAGAATTAGGTTTTGTAGGTTGTGTTATAGTAATTTTACTATTCGCAATATTTATTTGGAGAGGAATTTTAATAGCAATAAAATCACCAGATATGTTTGGTAGTCTGTTGGCAACTGGAATAACAACATTAATAGGGATACAAGTAATTATAAATATAGGTGTTGTAACATCATCAATACCAAACACTGGAATGCCATTACCATTTTTTAGCTATGGAGGTACAGCATTATTAATTTTATTAAGCTCATGTGGAATTCTGCTAAATATTTCAAGAGCAGGAACTAAGGTATAAGGAGGAAAAAAATGAAGGTAATTATTGCTGCTGCAGGTACAGGTGGTCATATAAATCCAGGAATAGCAATTGCAAATAAAATAAAAAGTGAACAGCCAAATTCAGAAATAATATTTATAGGAACAGAAAGGGGACTAGAAAATGATTTAGTTCCAAGGGCTGGATATACCTTAAAAACAATAGAAGCATATGGATTTAGCAGAAAAGTTTCAATAGAAAATATAAAAGAAATGTATAAAACTTTTGCTTCAATAAAAGAGGCTAAAAAAATAATAGAAGAATTTAAGCCAGATGTTGTTATAGGTACTGGTGGATACATATGTGTTCCGGTTATGCTTGCTGCAAAATCAAAAAAAATCCCAACTGTATTACATGAGAGCAACGCATTCCCAGGAATAGCTGTAAAAATGTTATCAAAAAAAGTTAATCTGATATTAGTTGGATTTGAAGATGCAATAAAGAAATTACCAAAAGCTAAAAAAATTGTTGTAACAGGAACTCCAACTAAATTAAGAAAAATGGAATTGACAACAGAAGAAAAGAAAAAGATAACAAAAGAATTTGGCTTTAAAGATTATGAGCCAAGAGTATTAATATTTGGGGGAAGTCAAGGGGCACAAAGTATAAATGACAGTATGATAGAAATAATAACCGAAAAAAGCAATAGAGGATATCAAATTATATGGGCAGCAGGCCCATCGCAGTATGACATAATAAAAGAAAAATTAAATGAAAAAGGAATAGATATAAACAATATACAAAGTGTAAGAGTAGTACCATATATTTATAATATGCAAGAAATTATGAACTATGCAGACCTTGTAGTTTCAAGAAGTGGAGCAATGACTGTAACAGAAGTTGCACTATTAGGAAAACCAGCTATATTTATTCCATTTCCTCATGCAACGGAAAATCATCAAGAATATAATGCAAGAGTTTTAGAAGATGCTTGCGCGGCAAGGGTAATATTAGACAAAAACTTAACTGGCACAATGTTAGATCAAAACATATATAGTATAATATCTAACACAGAAGTACTAAAAAAGATGGGACAAAATGCGACAAAAATAGCCATAAATGATGTCGAAGATAAAATATATAAAGAAATAATTAAAATAATAAAACAATAATTGTCGAAAAACATAAAAAACGAACGAACTAAAATGCTTGAACTTCTAGCAAATATGATATATATTGAACATATCTTAACAAAGGAAGGGATAAGTATGAATAACATAAAAGAGCTTTATGGAGAAGCAATAATTGATTCTAGAGATTCAGAAGAGTTAAACATAGGAGAAAGAATAAAATTAGAATATTATAAAACAATTAGCAAACTCTTTGCGAATGGAAACAGAGAAACATATGGAATAGGCATAGTAAAAAAGTACAAAGACACTAAAAAGGAAAAAATAGAAAGTAGAGAAATAAATAATATTTTATTAGAAGAAAAGCAAACAGAAAAATTATTAAAAATATTAATAAACAATAAAGTAACGCCAATAGCACTAGATGATGTATTAACAGACCTAATAAGAGCATAAAATTATACAGTAAAAGCCTTCTTTTGGATTTATTATTCCAAAGAAGGCTTTTTTGGGGGAAAAAGAATTATATATCTAGTGCATTAAACTTTTAATTTTTTAATAATTAGAATTTCATTTTTTAATTTATCAATAATATCTTTTCTAGTAATAACAGCTTGTCTGTATTCATTCAAAACTTGAAGGAAATTATCAAAGGTTTCGCCATCTTGCAAAAGCATTCTAATACCCTCTCTATAATAGTTTTGAGTTTTTTCCTTAGTAGCTTTAAGCATTTTAATACTGTAGCTTTCCATTAATTCCAATCTTTTAATTTGAGATTGCAAATACTTAATATAATCCCAAATACAAGAAATCTCGTAATTGGTATCATCAATAACAACTTTAAATAAAACTTTTAAAACTTTTCCGTTTATTTTACCCAACTTTTTATTCTCATTTAATTGGTCTAAAGCAACAAGAACAGGGTCAGGTCTTGCATCTTTTATTAAATCACGTAGGGTTTCTGAAATATTTACGTGTGTTGTATATCTTCTTTTGGTAACAATAGCATCATATTCATCAGCAACTCTAATAATTTGAGCGCAATAAGGAATGTTTTCTTTAGTTACACCATTAGGATAGCCAGTTCCATTTAAAGCTTCATGATGGTATAAAGGGCCAACAGCATAAGGACGCAATTCTAAATCCTTTATACACATTTCATAACCTAAAGTAGTATGAGTTTTCATTATTTCATATTCTTCAGGTGTTAATTTATCAGGTTTATTTAATATACTTAAAGGAATAAACATTTTGCCAATGTCATGCAAATAAGCACAAATTGTACAATAAACAGTATAACTATTATTGCAGTTCAAATATTGGCAAATTCTGCAAACAAGATTAGCAACATTTTCGCTATGCCTTTTAGTAAAAAAATCAAGATTACCTAAAACATTTAACTGATATCTCATAGTCTTATCTAAATTATACGATTTTAGAGCAGTAGGACTATAAAAATCTATTTTTGGATCTCTCATAACAACTCCTTTTTACACATAAAGTGTACCTTTTCATTAGCGGTATATAAAATATAATACTACATATGCAATTTTTTATCAACAAAAAAATATAAAAAATTGACAAAATATTTAATACTGTATATACTTAAGCAAAAGAGAAGCTCTAACTACTATTAAGAAAGGAAAGAAAAGAAGAGATGTCTAAAATATTAATAAAAAATGGAAAAGCTTTAATTATTAAAAATAACGATGTTGTGATAGAAGAGATAAATATTTTAATTGAAAACGGCAAAATAAAAAAGATGGAAAAAAATTTAGAAGATAGTGAAGCATATATAATAAATGCGAAAAATAAAATTATAATGCCAGGACTAATAAATGCACATTCACATGTACCAATGAGCATATTTAGGGAAACAACAGAAGGATGTAGTTTATACGAATGGTTAAATGAAAAAATATGGCCAAGGGAAGAAAAACTAACAGAAGAGGATATATATAATGCAAGTATGTTGTCATTTATAGAAATGATAAGAACAGGCTGTACTTGTATAAATGACCAATATTTTATGTCAGAACAAATAAGAAAAGCAGCAGAGAAAAGCAAAATAAGGTTAGTTCTAACCAGAACAATTACATCAACAGATGGGGAAGAAGGCACTGATAAAAGAATAGCTGAATTTGAACATTTATATGAAACACGAGATAAACAAAATGATTTAATAACATATACTGTAGCACCACATAGTTTTTACACATGTTCAGACAATTGCTTAGAAAAGGTTTCTAAAATAGCATCAAAATATAATTTGCCAGTACATGTACACTTTTTGGAAAGCATAGATGAAATAGAAGATATAAAAAAACAACACGGGCAAAAAGCAATATATGTATTAAAAAAATACTTTGGTAATACGCATAACATATTGGCACATGGTGTTAAGTTAGATGATGAAGATATAGAAATTTTAAAAACAATGGATTGTAGCATAGTACATAATCCAATATCAAATTTAAGATTAGGTTGTAAAATAGCAGACACAACTAAATACATAAAAAACGGGTTAAATGTTGCATTAGGAACAGATGGGCAAGGTTCAGGAAGTAATTTGGATATGTTTGATGCAATGAGAGTAGCTTGTTTGATACAAGGTGGCATACATGAAAATGAAGCAAGAATAACAGCAAAAGACGTTATAAAAATGGCAACAATAAATGGAGCAAAAGCATTAAAATTGGAAGATAAAGTAGGAAATTTAGAAGAAGGCAAACAAGCAGATATAATAATAGTAGATACAGAAGAAAAGCTAGACAATATAAAAATGATACCAAATTTAAACCAAATTGCAAACTTAGTATATAACACAAGTGGACTAAATGTGGAAACAACAATAGTAAATGGAGAAATCCTAATGGAAAACAAGCAAATAAAACATATAGATGTGGACAACATAATAAGAAATGTAAATAAAATGAATAATTGAAATTCATTTACCAAAAAACGTGAAATATTAGTTTACAATAGATATGTCACACATTAAATAAAAAAAGAAATACCAATGTG